>ERZ857882.190-NODE-190-length-74465-cov-6.191238_pt1 | contig 74465 bp, 53 predicted proteins | sample MGYA00519697_ERZ857882 | MGnify/ENA primary metagenome ERZ857882 (study PRJEB31778, sample SAMEA3449373) | human gut metagenome | biome: human gut; feature: human-associated habitat; material: faeces | place: United Kingdom | collected 2010/2012 ...
GTATTTTATTGTCTTTTCCTGTAAAAGCATATCGGAAAGCAGCCCCGTCATTATAAGCACGCATGACGATGTCGAATGTTAATCCGCTTTTATCTTTGAAACTTAAAGTTTTTTCCATGCAATGGTCTGTCGTGCTCAACTGTTTACCGACTTTCAGACTGTAATTTACCTTGATCTCTTTAGATTTTGATTCTGATATGAATTCTGCATTATCACCTATACTCTTTTCGTCCATTATCAATCCTAAGCGGGACGGTTCGATAGCGATGTTTTTACCGCAATAGACAGTATAGGATAATGTTCCGTTATTCTCTTTTTTTACGGTCAAAGTTACTTTTTTATCAGGAGAAGAAAGTGTCCACTCCATAGGAGATCTGTCAATTGCGGCATTAGAGTCGATTCCTATGAGCAATGCGGTCACAGAAACAAATAAAGTTCGGATGTAATTTCTCATTTGAATAGTTTCTATTTGGTTTGAAATGATTTTTGTAATGAATCTGCCAATTGAGTCAGATTCAAGACGGTCTCATTGTGTTGTTTGGCTATATTGGTCGTTTCCGAAGGATCTTTTTTCATGTCGAATAGTGACAGTTCTATCTCTGCCCCGTTATTGTTTTGGATACCGGGCCGTCCGTCTTTTCCCGGTTCTATGACAATGCGGTATCGGTGAGGCAGCACCAATTTCCAGTTATCGAAACGTACGGCTTCTACTTTTCCGTTATTCACGAAAAAAAACGGTTGGTGTGTGATCGGTTTACATAGAAAAGCATCCCAAATATTTTGACCGTCCAGTTGTTTCATTTTAGGCATTTCCGTTTGGGTTAGCCAGAGTAAGGTCGGCATGATGTCCAGTGCGGAAATAAATTGGTCGGAAACTTGTTGTGCCGGGATAGTTCCGGGCATTCTTACGATGAACGGGACTCGTTGTCCCCCTTCGAATGTCGTGGCTTTCCCTTCCCTCAGTCCGCCGTTCGACCCTGCATGATTCCCATAAGTCAGCCAAGGCCCGTTATCGGAAGTAAATATAACTAAAGTATTCTTATCTATGCCGTTGTCTTTTAAAGAATTTAAAATTTCTCCTACCGACCAATCCAGTTCCATAATGACATCTCCATAAAGACCCGCTCCCGATTTACCTCTGAATTGCTCGGATACACCGAGAGGAACATGAGGTAAAGTATAAGGTACATACATGAAAAACGGTTCGTTCTTGTGACGGTTTATAAAATCGACAGCATGCTCGGTCAAGCGTGCAGTCATATTGTTTATGTTAGGATTGTATTCTATAACCGTTTCGTTTTCATATAGAGGAATTGCCTTATACGGATGAGACGGTTTGGGATGAAAAGGCCACATATCGTTGGAATACGGAATTCCGAAGAATTCGGTAAATCCGTGGCGGGTCGGCATATGTTCAGGGAGGCATCCCAAATGCCATTTTCCGAACATGCCTGTTGCATATCCGTTTTGCTTAAGATAGTCGGCGATGGTATATTCCGTAGGCTTAAGACCGATAGAGGATGTATCGTCGACGACACTTGGCAATCCTACCCTCTCGGCGTAACGTCCTGTAAGCAAAGCTGCTCTTGATGGAGTAGAAGAGGAAGCTCCGGCATAGAAATTGGTAAATCGTACACCTTCATCAGCCATTTTATCCAGATTAGGAGTGTGCAATTGGGCATTGCCGTAGCAATGTACGTCTCCGTATCCCTGGTCATCGGTCATCAAGATGATAATATTCGGTTTGTTTTTATCCGTGCTGTTTTGGACATGTTTCTTGTTTCCGTTACATGAAAAGAAACTTATGATAGACAAACAAACGGGTATTCCTGTGACAATCGAGGAGATTATATTCAAGGTTTTCATTCTAAAATAAATCTTGGTGTTGAATGAGTTTTAAATATCGGCAAAGGGCTTCTATAAAATAGTAATCGGCATATATAATGGCATTATCAACCTCTACTCCTCCTAAGAAATTTCCTGTCGCATGTTTGATCGCGAAGTTTCCGTTTGTTCCCGGTTGAGCAAGATACTCGTCCGATGAGAGGCTTTTAAGAGTTTTCTCGGCTGCATCAAAATATTTTTGGCTGTTAGAAGTAGGATAAGTGCTGAGTTCGAGAAGAGCGGCTGCGTTGATAGCGGCTGCCGATGCATCTCGTTTAGTAGGTATTTTAGGGGCATTATAGTCCCAATACGGAATCAAGTCATCTGGCATGTGAGGATTGTCTAAGATATAAGAGGCGATTTTTTCCGCAAAATCGAGAAATGTTTTATCTTTCGTTACCCGGTACATGAATGTATAACCGTAAAGAGCCCAGGCTTGTCCCCGGCTCCAAGCAGCTTTGGAAGGGTCATTGTATCCGTTGTTAAAATCCATCCGTCTCATTTGTCCGGTTTTCGGGTCGTAATCCACTACGTGCGGGCATGAATAATCTTTACGAAAGTGATTATTCATTGTTGTTATGGCATGATTAAGAGCTATATCTGTAAATTTTTTATTCCCGCTCAATTCGGCCGCTTGATACAGCAGCTCCAGATTCATCATATTATCGATGATTACCGGAAATTTCCAATCGCGTTTGGGATTGGGATTCCAGGATAATATAGCTTTGGTTTTGGGGTTATAACGGGTACATAAAGACTGAGCCGATTGTATAATTACTTTCTTATAGGATTCGTTATGAGTGAGTTCATAACCTTTACCATAACTGCAACTGATACGAAAACCGATATCATGATCGTTGGTATTGTATTGTTGTTGTTCCAGAAAAGCGGTGACTGTTTCGGCATTTTTTTTCCAATAATCATCTTGTGTGTACTCATATAGATACCATAATATGCCCGGATAGAAACCGCTGGTCCACTCTTCTATGGGTAATCTGCCTCGTTCTTCGGAACGAGGCAGAAGCTTGTCTTTCATAACCTCGTCAAGCATATTTTGAGCATGAGCTTCCACTATTTTAATAGAACGAATATACCATTGTTCTTGCTCCGGATTTTGAGATGCGCGTATCCCTTGAAGCAAAAGGAAAAAAAGCAGAATGACAGTTGACGAGATTCGTTTCATAATGATTTAGAATTTTTTTCTTTAGTGATGTTTATTACTCAGAAAATTATAGACATACTTTTTTACCATTGACGATGTATATACCTTTGGATAATCCGCTGATAGTATTATTGCCGGCATTTAATTCGACCGAACGTACATTTTGCCCCAATATATTGTAAATATTGATGGTCCGCTTGTTCAATACGTTATTGATATACAAATTACCTCCGGCAGTATATACTGTTTCATTTTCCGATTTATCGGTAGTCAGACCCGTAAGATCTTTTTCCGAACTCGTAACAACGGCAGTCCATCCCAATTTTGAGATATAGTCGGGATATTTGCTTTCCTTGTATATGGATTTTAGTTTCCACCGTAACTCTACCCGTTGTTGATTATTACATTCTTCCGGGAGTATATGAGTTTCGATCGGCATATTTGTTTTTGCTAAACTTATCTCTTCTCCTACCTGGGTGAACTCGCCATTGTCAGATATTCTGTATTCCAATATGGCTTTACTCTGTCTGTCGAGTTTTGCGGTACCTTCTTGTGCTCTCATTATGGTTTTTACGGAGATATTGTTGAGCCCTACGGTTGAGAATGTTACAGATAAATAGTCTCCTATTTGAGGACACTGTATCATATAAAGATATCGTGGAATAGCTTCGATATCATCAAACGGACCTTCTACTCTGTACAATTTTGCTTCTTGTGTAGCATTATCTCCGACAAAATTCGGATTTTGAAAATATACAGAAAAACTTGCATTTTCGTTCATATTGTCAGGTCCGGCATCGGAGGGAGTTACTTCGGTAGGCAATAAAGAACCTTTTTTTTCGGGAAATTCCCAGGCTACAACGGTTTTTTCATCTTCTGCTGCAAATGCCGAAAAATTGGCAAATATACCTAATAGTGCCATCAGGGTAATCTGCATTGATGTGTAAAAAGTCTTTTTCATATGTATAAATTTAGAAGTATTGAATGTTACAAATTTCGAAATAACAAAACAAAATGGGTGGCAAATTTGTGTTTATGCTTTGTAAACCGATATCGCTATTGGTAATTTGGTTGAAAATGTCGGTACTTTTGGCTAAATGCCTTGAACCTTGTTTGTATAGTCGCCTCTTGAATCATTGATAAGACGGTTTCCGGTGTTTCTTTATGATAGAGTTTCTCATAAAAGCTTTCCTCCTTTAAAGCTCGGTTGAATTTCCCGATAAAAAAATATTGCCGGTTCATCTTTATGCTTTCTTCCGGTCGGTAACGATGTAGGTGTTCCTCTCACGAGAGGAGAACGGACTGTTCATGTAGGTTTTTCTTAAAATTTTACCCGAGTGAAATTCCGACAGGCTTTTAGAAAGGAGCAAAAACATGCAAAATATCGATTGGGCTATGAGAACCCGATAGCAAATTCTCCTCGGAAGAGGGGTAAGGGGAGTGTGAAAACGTACGAGTTTTTGCTTCAGGCACTAAGTAAATATAAAGCAAAAATTGAGTTATAAAAAAAGAAAAAATACCTGTCGGAATTATAGATGAAATATAACGGATGTAGGCCTGTTTATGAAATAAATAATTCTTTTTAGACAAATTTACCCGATTATTCTACAGATATGCTATTTTTATCGGTAAGAGTCACAGTAAAAAACAGATTTGTTTTTTTATCTCTTTTTTTCATATATTATTTTTGCTTACGACAAAAATATTTTTTTAACCGTTTACTTTAAATTGATATTAAAAATGAAGACACACAGCTTATTATATACCATTATTGCTTTTGCTGTTTCTTTTTCATTTATCGTAAATAATACGGCATGTTCTTCAGATAAAGAGAATAACGAAAACCGTAAAGTTGCAAACTGTGCCGATTTGGACAGTTTGCAACAAGCGTTTCTTGATTTGCGTTTCGGCATGTTTATTCATTTTAATATGCCTACTTATAGTACGCATGACTGGCCCGATCCCTTTATGCCTGCGGCGGAATTCAATCCGGAAAAACTGGATTGTCGGCAGTGGGCGGATGCCGCTGTGTCTGCAGGCATGCGATACGGATGCTTGACCACGAAACATCATTCGGGGTTTTGCATATGGCCTACAAAAACAACCGATTATAGCGTATCGGCCTCTCCTTGCAGACGGGATGTCGTTAAAGAGTATGTCGAGGCTTTTCGTCAAAGAGGTTTGAAAGTGTGTTTATACTATTCCATTTTAGACACTCACCATAATATTCGCGCCGGCTGGGCTAATAATAAAGAACATTTGAGTTTTATAAAAGATCAGCTTACAGAATTATTAACGAATTATGGAGAAATTACCTGTTTGGTATTGGATGGATGGGATGCCGAATGGTCTCGTATCAGTTATGATGATATTTCGTTTCGGGAAATATATGATCATGTAAAGTCTTTACAGCCGAACTGTCTGATAAGCGAGCACAATGCGGGAAAATATCCGGGCGCAGGACTGTTTTATACCGATATCAAACATTATGAGCAAAATGCCGGACAGATGATATCGAGAGAGACCAATGTATTGCCGGCTCAGTCGGGGATACCCATCAATAAAAATTGGTTTTGGAAAAAAAATTTTCCCGAAACCCCTGTTGTAAGTGCAGATGTCATTGTAAACGAAAATTTAATACCTTTGAATGAAGCTCATTGTAATTTTTTGCTGAATGTGGCGCCTAATCCTGATGGGCTTATCGACGAGAATGCCGTGGCGGAACTGAAAAAAGTAGGAGAGTTGTGGAAATACCCCGGAAAAGCGCCTTTGTTAGAGAAAGGCGAGGCTCCGATAATAGACCGGAATTTGGCAAAACATTGTCGCATGAATTCCAGTTGGTCGTTGGGAAAACGCACCTCTGATCTGGCATCGGATGACGATTTTACTACCGCTTGGGTCGCACAAGAGGCTCTTGATGAGCATTATATCGAAACTGTATTTAATGAAGAGCAGCAAATAAATGCTGTCTGTTTTATAGAATCGACAGATCCTTTGAAATATCCGATACAGGATACAACTCGTATAGGCTCGTATGATATACAATATTTTGCGGAAAATGAGTGGAGAGATATTCAGGTAGAACCGACTGACAAGTTGTTGAGGCTTCATCGCTTCGAACCTGTACGGGCATCCAAAGTCAGAATCAATTTCCACAAATGTATGCCGGGACTGGGTATAGCAGAGATGATGATATATAACGAGAAGAGATAACAAGGAAATAAAATGATAATGATAAACGATAAGATAGAGAGGATGAAGAAAAAAACGATTTGCATGACGTTGTTATGCACGGTGTTCTTCTGGGGATGCAAACATCCGCAAACGAATGCCGATTTTACCGGAGGCGAAAAATATACGGAAGATTGGAACTCTTTGAGCAAACATCAGCCTATGCCCGATTGGATGTATGATGCCAAGTTCGGTATGTATTTTACTTGGGGAGTTTTTTCCGTTCCGGAGAAAGGTTCGGAATGGTATCCCAGAAGTATGTATGAAGAGGGCAATCCGATGTATGAGTATCATAAAAAGACGTATGGCGATCAGTCTGAATTCGGATATCATCGTTTTGTGCCTATGTTTACGGCCACGAAGTTCGATGCCGGAGAATGGGCGCGGATTATAAAATCATCGGGTGCTCGTTTTGCCGGTCCGGTAGCAGAACATCATGACGGTTTTTCTATGTGGGCCAGTCGCGTAAATCCGTGGAATGCCAAAGATATGGGTCCCAAGCGCGACATTGTGAAAGAGTTAAGTGAAGAAATACGGAATGCCGGAATGAAATTTTTTGTTTCGTTCCATCATGCCCGGTTACTTCAGCGCAATGCCTCTGAAAATAATGGTGGCGGGTATGATAGCCATTATATCTATAATAAGGAATGGCACACTTCTTCTACCGATCCGAAGTTGAGGCTGCTATACGGAAATATGGAAGAAAAAGAGTTCAATGAATATTGGTTTGCAAAACTGAAAGAGGTAGTAGATAACTATTCTCCGGACATTGTATATTTCGATTCATGGCTTAATCTTATTCCGGAAGAATATCGGAAAAAATTCTGTGCTTACTATTTCAATCATGCTTTGGAAAAACAGCAAGAAGTAGGTATCACCTATAAGCAAACCGATTTGCCGGAAAATGTAGGTATACACGACATAGAAAAAGGTGGACACATGGAAGTATTTCCGTCTCCATGGACGACAGATGACACGATGTGTTTCGGATCATGGTCTTATACGACCGATCAACTTATCAAACCCGTATCCATGGTGCTGCACAGCCTTATTGATATTGTCAGTAAAAACGGAGTATTGATATTAAACGGTTCTCCGCGAGCCGATGGCTCTATTCCGGTAGAACAACAGAAAATGTTAAAGGAAATCGGGGACTGGCTGAAGGTGAATGGTGAGGCTATATATGCTACACGTCCGTGGTGGATACATGGGGGAGGTCCGACCGGTGTTCAGACAAATCCTCATGGCGGTATGGTAACTACTAATACTTATACGGCCGATGATTTTCGGTTTACACAATCGAAAGATGGGAAAAATATTTATATTATCTTTTTAGGAAAACCCGAACCGGGCAAACGGATACGGATGCGTGAGTTTGCTCCTCATCGTTATCCGCCTACGACACCTGTTGTGAAAGTTGTGGAACTGGGATCTGGTGCAGAAGTAAAACTTGAGCAAACCGATTCGGCATTTTATTTTACCGTGCCGGATGTGGAGATGAGCAAATATGCGGTCGTGTTTAAGATGATTTTGGAATAAAAAATAGTCTGAATTTTCTTATCGGAAAATTTAGACAAGGCTTGGAACGTATTGAAAAATAATAGAGTCAGGTAATGAGTGTATGTTGGGATAGAATTTGAGTCGGCATGTTATCGGGTGCTGATGAAATGTCGGCTCGATTCTTATTCTTCAATATCCGTTTTTTAATAATTCATTAAATATATTGATGATATGCTTCGAGGTTATTTATATAATATGAGATTCTTTTCTATGGGGGTCATCCTTTTGTGGTTGGCTATAAGTCGGACTGTCGGAGCGCAGACAGCAGAAAAGAGTATAAATCTTCCCTCTATTTATGAGAAGATGCTCGATACTCCGCAACCTCAAGGGCGGGTTGACGAAAATTCTCCGTGGTTGCATTTTCGCATCCCTATACCCAAAGTGGGGAAAAAAGAACCGAGTGAATTGGCTCATCGGTTATACTTTTTCGAACTATCTCAAGATTCGACTTTCAAGAAAAATGTAATTCGAAGTAAACCTAAACGATGGTCGTTTTATAATCCTTACCGTATTTTGGAGAAGGGCAGATGGTATTGGAGATATGCTTATACTCTTGACTCTGCCCCGGAGAAACGGTGCTGGTCCGATAAGATTTATTCCTTTACCATTACCGGTGACGAGCGGCAGGTTGTTTATCCGACTCCCGAGCAGTTGACCGAGAAGGTAACCAAGACCAAAGGTCCTCATGTCGTTATGTTACGCGAAGATATCGGAAAATTGATGCCTGAGAACCGTCCGGATATCAAAAAAAGGTTGATGGCCGACTTCGAAAAATTATTGGCCGATACGACCCCTGTTAAAGTGGTTGTCGATACGACCGTTTATCCCAAACACCTTACGAAAGCAGGTATCCATCGTCATTTTACGTTGAAGACGCTAAAGCAATTCACGAATCTCGCCGACAGGGTGCGTATGTTATTGAATGCTTATCTTCTTACCGGTGATGAACGTTATAAGAAGAAAGGTCTGGAATCTTTTTACGATTTAGATAGAGAATATCATACTACGATGATGCGTTATTCTAAACGACCGGGATTTCCGGATGATTTCACGGTAGAACAGCATACGAAAACCATGAATCTCATATTGGACGCTTTTGCCGATGATTTGAGCGATGAATGGCGGAATAAGATAGTGGACCTTTTATATACTATAAAGAAAGACGGATATTTGAATTTTTATAAACAGTTGGAATTTTCGGAACATGCTGTTTATAAAGCTCATCTTTGGCAGATGTGTGTCTATACGCTCCTTTCTTCTTCTATAATATTATCTCCTTATAAAGAAGACGCCAAATTATGGATGGAGTATGCCTATGAACTTTGGCTTTATCGAAATCCTGCCGGCAGCCGGAATGACGGAGGGTGGCATGCCGGTAACGGGTATTTCGGTGCGAATGAAAGACAACTGGCTTTTACGCCTCTGTTTTTAAGTAAATTGATGAAATATGATTATTTCTCTCATCCTTGGTATCAGAATGTTTCTAAATATCTGACCTATTCTACACCTTATGGGAATCCCGGACTTGCTTTTGGTGACGGTCGGGGATATGGAGGTAGTAATCAACCCTATTTGTCTGAAATTTTGGCACATATTTATCCGGATAATTACTGGAATTTATGGAGGATGAAATCTCGAGAAGACAACGGTCAATTAGACAAGCGACTGAAATTGGCCCAGGAGTCGGTTTGGGGATTATTGGAAGTATGGGGCGATTATAAAACTCCGCCTTATAAATCGGTAAAAGCCCCGGAAGAGGCGGCTGCACTTTTCCCGGATATCGGTTACGTGGGAATGCATACGGATTTTGAACATCCTGAAAAAAATATGTTTGTGAATTTCAGGTCTTGTCCGTTCGGACAGCTGAATCATGCTCATCCGGCTCAGAATGCATTCAATATCGCTTATGGAGACGAACCCTTGTTTTGGAGAACAGGACACTATGCTGTGGCTGCGGAACACGGCAGTCAGGACTTTAAACACTCTCGTGCGCACAATACGATTCTTGCCGACGGCATAGGACAAATCTGCGATGTCAGCGGTTACGGGTGGATACCTCGTTTTGTGACAGGGAAAAATATAGCGTATGCTTTGGGTGATGCCTCTCACGCCTATACAAAAGGTAAAGACGCTCCTGCATCGTATACCGAGCCTGGTGTTACTCGCTTTCGCAGACATATCGTTAGATTACGGCCCTATTATGTGCTTATCTACGATGAACTGGAAGCCAATCATCCGATTAATTGGACATTTAGATTGAATGCGTGGGATAATATGACTGAAAAATCGGAAAATGTCATATCGACTCGTAATGCTTCGGCTCAGGCTACTGCCTATCTGTTCTGTAATGGGAAAATCAGCAGTGAGGTGACCGATAAGTTTATTGCCGCTCCTATCGATGTTCAAGGGAAATTAAAAAACGGGAAAGACCGTCATCCCAATCAATGGCACTGTTCTGTTACGACCGATGAAAAAATGTCGAAAGCGAGATTCTTTGCCGTTGTAGAGGTAACACCCGATGGAGAACGGCAACTTTATCGAGGAAAGATGAGCCGGGATAAGGAGGGATATTCTTGTGTCGATATCGATAATTATCGGATAAGGGTGCAATTGGATTCGGAAAAACCTTCTTTTATGGAGATTGTGAACGAAAAAGAAGAATGTGCTTTAGTGACCGGACAAGGTGCAGAATCGGTAATTTTAAATAATAAAATATATAAAGTAAAAGAAAAAGGTGCTACGTTGTTCGTTGAAAAAGACGAGAAAGGAAAACTCGTCCGGACGCAGCAAACCGATGTTTTGCCCGATGCAGTTATCTATGGTAACCAATATTGATAAGAGTTAAGTAACCCTATTTGTTAATTTTAAATTGAAAAGTTATGAAAAGAGTATTAGGAATTGTAGCAATGTTTTTCGTTATGACGATGACAATGAATTTGTTTGCTCAGGATCCCGGAAAATGGACAAAAAAAGTGTCAAAAGAGGTAGCTGGAATGACTCAAGTGATGAAATTGGACACCGCCCAACAAAGTAAAATGACAAAATTATTGACGGAGTTTTATGTGGAAAGAGACGCAGCCCGGCAGAAAGAAGGCGATGAGAGAAAACAGGCAATGAAAGCTGCGGCTAAAAAGAAAAATGATGGATTTGCGGCTATTTGTACTCCTGAGCAACAAGCTCTTTGGAAAAAACATTGTGACGCAAAAGCTTCCCAAAATAATAAGAAAAAGAAATAATTGGTTGACCTTTATAGAAAAGAATGCCTGTAAATTACTCATTTAGGGCGTTCTTTTTTATTTATTATGTCATTACAAGTTTATGAAAATGAAATATGTTGTCGCTTTTTTGATTATCTTGTTTGAAGGTGTATCTGCAGAAATTTTTGCCCAAACAGAAGATGTCGCTTCTGCTCAACACGCTATATTGGGACAAAATGCCGCCTATGCCGGAGGAAATTATAAAACAAGACAAAATACTCATCCGGATGCTCAGTGGTTTCCGAAAGCAGGTTTGGGACTGTTCATTCATTTGGGACTATCTGCCGTACATGGAGGAATAGATCTTTCCTGGGGAATGTATGCAAACAAGTCTTGGGAGGATGGAGAGATCTCTCCGGAGGAGTACTGGCGTTTGGCCGATAGGTGGAACCCGGTTAACTTTAAGCCTGAAAAATGGGCGAAACTTGCCGCAGATGCTGGATTTAAATATGTGGTCTTTACAACAAAGCATCATGACGGATATACCATGTGGCCGAGTCGGTATGGTAACCTCGGTGTAAAGCAAAAACTGAACGGTCGGGATTTGGTCAGAGAAGTGGTGGAGGCCTGCCGTAAAAACGGGTTGAAAATAGGTTTATATTATTCTCCTCCTGATTGGTATTTCGATGCGTTGTATATTAACTGGGATTATTCGAGAAAACAGGTTTTAAATACGAGGCATGAAGCGGTCGAACGTCTGCCGAAAAAACCGGCAGGCCATGAAGCTGCCCGTAGGGAATTGGTCGTAAATCAGATTAAAGAACTGTTGACTGATTATGGAAAGATAGACCTTTTCTTTTTTGATGGAGGAAAAGGCGAAATATCGAATGATGAGATACGGCGTATGCAACCGGGGATTATAATAAACCGTCGAAATCGGGAACTCGGAGATTATGCCGATTCGGAAGGTGCTCTTCCCAAAAAACGATTCGATTGTTGGTTCGAAACGAATGATCCTTGTTGGCCGTCTCGGTGGTGGGGGTATTCTAATTCGGATCGGATGGATACCGGTGATGATGTCCTTGAAAAATTGGTTATTCTTCGAGCTTGGGGAGGAAATTTCTTGGCAAATGTAGGGCCGAAAGCTGACGGTGCAATGCCGGAGGAGGCTTTGGAAGCTTGGAAAGATATGGCATTATGGATGAAACATTCGGGCGAATCTGTCTTTGATGTCGAAGGTGGAGGATTCCCTTCTACGGCAAATCAACCGGTTACGGTAAAAGGTGACAGTGTAATGTATGCTCATGCTTTCCCGAATTTTCATCAAAGTATTATTATAAAAAAAATCGGTAAGACTCCCCAGAAGGCTATCCTTTTACGCACAGGCAAAGAGATCCCTTTTTCTTATCAAGACAGTACCCTGAAAGTTAGTATAGATCCGACTCTTCGAAGCCGACATATAGATACGGTAAAATTATTGTGGTAATGTCAATCGTAAAAACTGGTAATATATATGAGATTTTATAGTTTGTTTCTGTTAGTCCTGCTTTGGGCAGGATTTCAAAATAGTTCAGCACAAGCTTTGAAAACAGAAAAAAAAGAAGCTTGGGTAGTAAAAAGAGAAACTCCCAAAGAGTGGGAACAGTTGGTATATGGCGCTCGTTTTATGGATCGTTTTCTCCCGATGCCTTCCGGTACGTTGAGTGATAAGTCTTGGGGTGATGCTTGTGTGCAACCTCGTTATATAGATAACGGAATAGAAGACGATACCCGCTCTTATTGGGGTGGAAATATCTTAAAAGGAGAGGATGGCAAATATCATCTTTTTGTATGCGGATGGCCTGAAGATTCTCCTAAAGGGCATATGACATGGCCTAACTCTACAGTTTATAGGGCGGTCAGTGATAAACCGTACGGACCGTACGTTATTGCCGACACGATAGGACGGGGGCATAATCCCGAAGCCTTTCGATTAAAGGATGGACGCTATGTGTTATACGCGATTGGAAAATGCTATATAGCCGATGACCTGAATGGTAAATGGGTACGAAAGAAATTGAATTTCGATTTGAGAGGTCGGAAAAAAGTGAACCTTTCCAATTGTACTTTCTCCCGGCGTGAAGACGGCTCTTTTTTGATGGTTAGCCGTACGGGAAGGATATGGATAAGTCGAACGGGGTATCCCGATTTTCAGTTTGTTGACGATGGATGTATTTATCCCAATGTCGCGGGAAGCGGAGATTTTGAAGATCCTGTAGTATGGAGAGACCATATACAATACCACCTCATTGTAAACGATTGGCGAGGACGTATAGCCTATTATCTTCGTTCTAAGGACGGTGTGAATTGGGTTACTGATCCGGGTGAAGCCTATACTCCGGGAATCGCAGTTCACGCTGATGGTAAAAAGGAAAATTGGTATAAATATGAGAGAATAAAAATATTGCAGGACAATTACGGGAGAGCTGTTCAAGCCAATTTTGCGGTGGTTGATGTAGCAAAAGATAAAGATATGGGAAATGATAATCATAGTTCGAAAAATCTTTGTATTCCTTTGAATCCCGGAATGCTTTTGACTTATTTGGACACTGAACCCGTAACTTCGAATACGAAAACGATTAGAGTGCGCATTTCTGCAGAAGAGGGTTTTGACCCACAGACAGAAGTGGATATAAAATCGTTGCGTTTCGGTGCATCGACCGAGGTAAACTGGGGCAGAGGATGTAAAGCGATAAGTTCTCAAAAGGAAGGAAAAGATTTGATTGTCACCTTCAATGCAGCAGGTAACGGAATTACATCTGAAGAATTTGCTCCGAAAATGATCGGTAAAACGAAGAACGGAAACTTGATATACGGTTATGCTCGTTTGCCTTGGGTGAATTATAATTCTCCTATCCTTTCGGCCCGTAAACCTATTTTTACTTCATCGGCATCAGGAACGGATATTACAGTAGAAGTCGATAATTTTGGATTGGCTGTGTCGGAACTTGCCACCTTGAGTATTAACGTATCTGCAAAAGGAGAGAAAGAGCAAGAAATTGCTACGGCAAAATTATTGCCTCTGAAGCCCTATGAAAATGCAAATATAAAAATGAGTACGTCTAAAGTTATTGAGAAAGGGAAGAATTATGTTTTAGAGGTAAAAGTCAGGATCGGAGAACAGGAACATTCTATTTTTCGAACGAAAAGCGAACTTATAAAATGAGAGTTATATGATGAAAAAAATATCGATCCTAATAATGGGATTGAATTGCTTCTTGTGCCTGAATGCGTCTAAAGATATAGATGCAGTGTATGCATTAATAGAACGTGTGACACCCGGTTATGCATCCCAGTATCAGTTGGAATTAATAGATGAGGACCGGGGAAGTGATATTTATGAGATAGATAGCAATGAGCAGAAGGTGATTTTACGAGGAAATAATGCTATTGCTCTGGCTTCGGCTTTCAACTGGTATCTAAAATATACGTGTAATGCACACCTTTCATGGTTCGGTGATCAACTCGATCTTCCGAAAAAACTTCCGCGGCCCGTTAAGAAAGAAAGGAGAGTCATCAATGGCAAGTATCGAGTGTATATGAATTATTGTACTCTTAGTTATTCGATGGCATGGTGGGATTGGAAACGTTGGGAACGGGAAATCGACTATATGGCCATGAATGGTATCAATATGCCATTGTGTACTGTTGGGTTAAGTGCGGTATGGTATAACACGCTATTGCGATTTGGCTATTCGGATGAGGAGGCTCGGGCATTCCTTGTCGGCCCGGCACATGCGGCATGGCAATGGATGCAAAATATCGAGAATGTAGAAGAATACTCATTGCCTAAATCGGTCATACAAAAACAGTCGGATCTCGGTAAGAAGATTATCTCTCGTCAACTGGAACTGGGAATGAAACCTATACAACAAGGATTTTCTGGTTATGTGCCGATGAATTTCAAGGAGAAATATCCCGAAGCCGGTATCAGCAAGAAAAAGAATTGGTGCGCTTATCCGGCTACTGCGCAGTTAGATCCTACGGATCCGATGTTTGCTACATTCGGAAAAGTATTCTTGGATGAAGAAAAAAAATTGTTTGGAGCACATGGTTTCTATGCTGCCGATCCTTTTCATGAAGGACGCCCTCCGGTAAATACAAAAGAATATTTGAATAGTGTGGGGAAAGCGATACATGAGCTGTTTCAGGATTTTGATCCCAGCAGTACTTGGGTGATGCAAGCATGGAGCATACGAGAATTTATTGCGACAGCTGTTCCTAAAGAACATTTGTTGATACTTGACTTGGATGGAAGTTGCAAAAAAGGGAAGGTCGGACAAACCGTTTTTTGGGGATATCCTGTGGTTACAGGTATTTTGCATAATTTTGGTGGACGTATTAATATGCATGGAGATTTATCTTCCTTGGCATCGAACCCATACGTTTCTTTAAAAAAGAAATATACGAATATTTGCGGTTCTGGACTTTTTCCGGAAGGTATAGAACAGAATCCGGTTTATTATGAACTCGCTTTTGAAATGCCTCATCATGAGGGTGAGATCGATATTAATGCTTGGTTAGATGATTATGCTACTCGCCGTTATGGCGCAAAATCGGTTGCAGCACGAGAGGCAATGAAATATTTGTTGAAAGGTCCTTATCGTAGAGGTACGAATGGAACGGAGAAAAGTTCTATTGTGGCTGCACGTCCGGCCCTCAATGTGAAAAAATCCGGCCCGAATGCACCCTTAGAAATCAGATATGATCCGATGACTCTTTTCAGTGCGCAAGAGAAGTTGCTGGAAGATGTGGAGACCCTGAAAAATTCTCGGCCTTATCGTTTCGATTTGGTTGATGTACAACGTCAGATTATGACAAATCTTGGTCAATTAGTTTATAAAGAGGCCGCCATCGCTTTTAGGGCGAAAGATAAGGAGGCATTCAGGATACATTCTCGCCGTTTTCTGGGATTACTCTCGGATATGGACAGATTATTGCGAAGTAGGAGCGAGTATAACTTCGATAAGTGGTTGTCCGATGCTCGTAAGTGGGGAGATACGGAACCCGAAAAAAATGTGATGGAACGGGATGCAACCTCTTTATTGACGATTTGGGGTCCGGAGAAAGGGCCTGTAATATTTGATTATGCTTGGCGTGAATGGTCTGGATTAGTGGAAAATTTCTATTTGCCACGTTGGAAGATGTTCTATGACATGTTGGAAGAGCATTTGGAAAATGGAACAGAGTATTCTGAAGAAGGTTTGCAACAAGTTTATAAAAGAGAGGCTTTTCGGGCAAATGATTTCTATGATAAACTGGCCGATTGGGAGTTGTCGTTTGTAAAACAGTCCGGAAAAGCGAGAAATCCTATTATACAAGGGGATGAGATTGCTCTTGTCTGCGAATTATTTCCGAAATATAAAAAACTTGCCGGAGAGTACTACAAAAACGAAAACGATAAAAATGCGACATTAGTTGACGATAATGATATTTTTGAAAATTTAGGAGAATAATATATTAAGAGGGGAGATCGATTGGTAATCATTCAAGGTTTTCCCTCTTGAGAAGAGATAGGGAAAGAACATGTAAAATGCGAGTCGGACATGGGACTCCGATATTCCCTATATAAATATAACAAACAAAAAAAGTTTCGGAGTTATCCTATAGAGAGGAGCAGGAGGATCGTTTGATTGTAATCGCTTCAATATAATCTTCGAATCCTTTCATAGATATAGCAAAAGTCTCAATTTGTGAAAGTTGAGGCTTTTGCTATGTCTTTTTTCGAGAGCTTCTGCAACGCTCCCGATATTATTTATTAATGTAGAGTCCTGTTTTTATAGAAAGTTTGGTACTTAAGTATCCCGGATTCTAATCTGTTTATTTATGCCTTTTTTAATTTGTATTTAATCGAGATGTTTTTATTTCTTTAATATAGAATCGTGATCTTTGTGAATGTAATTTTTTGAGATTATAAATTAATGCTATTTTTGCATATCTTGAATTTTAATCATCAACATAAACACTATCATACATGAAAAATCAAATTTTTTATTGCGTTTTATTTGTTTTATGGGGTTTTTGCGCTCATACGGGAAAGGCTCAGAATACTTTTCCGTTTCAAAACCCTGATCTCTCTTTCGAAAAAAGGGTAGATGATTTGGTATCTCGGTTGACATTGGAAGAAAAGATTTCCCAAATGTTGAATAAAGCTCCGGCTATCGAGCGTTTGGGTATTCCGGCCTATGATTGGTGGAATGAATGTTTGCATGGAGTTGGACGTACACCTTATAAGGTGACGGTATTTCCACAAGCCATAGGTATGGCTGCAACATGGGATGATGCTTTATTTCAACAAGTTGCATCATCTATTGCCGATGAAGGCCGGGCTATATATCATGATGCCATATCGAAAGGGGTTCATGAAATTTATCATGGATTGACTTATTGGACTCCGAATATTAACATTTTTCGAGATCCGCGCTGGGGAAGAGGACAGGAGACTTACGGAGAAGACCCTTATTTGACCGGAACTTTAGGAAAAGCTTTCGTCAACGGTTTGCAGGGTGATGATCCTAAATATTTAAAAGCATCGGCATGCGCAAAACATTATGCCGTGCATAGTGGTCCGGAAATTTCCCGGCATTTTTTCAATACAGAAGTGAGCATGTATGATTTGTGGGACACATATTTACCTGCTTTCAGGGATTTGGTCGTGGATGCGAAAGTGTCGAGCGTAATGTGTGCTTACAATGCTTTGGCCGGTCAGCCGTGTTGTGGAAATGACCTTTTAATGCAGGATATTTTAAGAAAACAATGGAAGTTTACCGGTTATGTGACATCTGATTGCGGAGCTATTGATGATTTTTTGAAGCATAAAACTCACGCCGATGCTGCTCATGCCTCGGCTGATGCCGTATTGCATGGAACAGATCTTGAGTGTGGGCAGAATATATATGTAAAACTGGTCGATGCCGTGAAACAAGGACTTATTACCGAAGCTCAGATCGATGAATCGGTAAAGCGCCTTTTTATGACCCGGTTCCGTTTGGGCCTTTTTGATCCTGCAGATCGGGTAAAATATGCCGATACTCCGTTGTCTGTTCTTGAATGTGACGAACACAAGGCATTGGCTTTGAAAATGTCCAGGGAATCGGTTGTGTTGTTGAAAAATGATAATGTATTGCCTTTACGTAAAAATTTAAAGAAAATTGCTGTTATAGGTCCGAATGCCGATGACTCGACTGTTGTATTGGGAAATTATAACGGCTTTCCCTCCAAGGTGATTACTCCGCTGGAGGCAATACGTTCGAAAGTCGGAAAGCGCACACAAGTCATTTACGATAGAGCGATAGATTGTGTGAAACCTTCGGATGAGAAAACCTTAAATGCTTTGATAGAACGCTTAAAAGGTGTAGATCAGGTGATCTTTGTAGGGGGAATATCTCCTCGTCTTGAAGGTGAGGAATTGCCGATCTCGGTCGATGGATTTCGAGGTGGAGACCGTACGACAATTGCTTTACCTGAAGTACAGACTGAATTGATGAAAAAAATGAAGGAAGCGGGTTTGCCGGTTATTTTTGTGATGATGACGGGTAGTGCTTTAGGTATAGAATGGGAATCTCAGAATATTCCTGCTATCCTGAATGCATGGTATGGTGGTCAATTTGCAGGACAAGCAATTGCAGATGTATTATTTGGCGATTATAATCCTTCAGGGAAGCTGCCTGTTACGTTCTATCGTTCGGATAGCGATTTGCCGCCTTTCGGAGCGTTTTCTATGGCAAATAGAACTTATCGCTATTTCAAAGGTGAAGCGTTGTATCCATTCGGCTTTGGGTTAAGTTATACGATGTTCGATTATTCTGTACCGCAAGTCGTATCCGGAGGAAAAGTCGGTGAGCCGATAAAAGTTTCGGTAAAAGTTAAAAATATAGGGAAGAAAAATGGGGATGAAGTTGTCCAACTGTATCTTTCTCATGAAGGTGTGGAAAAAGCTCCGATTACGGCTTTGAAAGGATTTAAGCGAGTTTATTTGAAAGCAGGAGAAGAAAAAACGCTTTCGTTCGAGATTTCTCCGAGAGATATGTCTTTGCCGGATGATAACGGGATCATAACTGTATTTCCGGGTAAGAAAACAATATACGCAGGAGGAATGTCGCCTACTTCTGAGGCTAAGTCGAAAGGATTGGTAAAAAGTTCTGTATGCCAGATTACAGGAGATGCTTATGTAATAAGATAATTGGGTTTTAGAAGTATAATTTGTAACAGATTCTGAGGCGGTCATTTTGACCGCCTTATTTTTTGTTTAGACAATCTGTTTTCTATTTTTTTTGCTGTCATGAGGCTTTGTTTGTCTTTCTTATCGAGGCTGAAAATACTCTTAAAAATAAATATATTGAGAAACAACTTCTGTTATGATAGGACCAAAATATATAAGAGTCTGCTATAATACTCATTATTTCCTTTCTGTTATTTAGTTAAAAATAGATGTTTGTTTTTGCTATGTTCATTAATAGTAAAATCGGAGTGCTTCTGAAAAATATCGGAAATAGAATTCTTAATGTATAGATATACTGACAGAGAAGACATGCTAAATATCTTTTTTTTAATTCGAATAGAAAAATGTTTATATAAATCATGTGAAAGTTGTCTGTTAAAAATGATATTGAATGAACTGTGATTATAGATTTATTCATTTCTTTGCCTTACTCTATTAATAGTTTTGTAATATTATAGAAATGCTGATAGAAGTTTTTTGTAAATTATTTTTGATAGGTAATTATTTGAAATATTAAATAGTTTTATCATTGATATGAAAATCTTATATGCTTATTTTTTTAGATGTCAATTTATTTGTATTTTAATTGAGTATGATAAAATTAATTTGTATTTGTTGTATATTTTAATTGTTTTACCGGGTTTAAGTTTGATTTGAGTGCTAAAGAATATTTCTATCGGATTCCTTATTTAATTGTTTTTTAATCACTAATTAATATGAAATAAAGAGGTGAATTAATACTTTAGATATACTTTTGTTTCAGAAATAGTAGGCAATAATAGGATTTGCTGAAAATTTACACTGTGGGTTTTGAATTTGAAAAATGTAATAGTTTTTTTAATATGATAGAAAGATTGATCTTAAATCAATAATAAATTAATAACAAATTGTAGAATTAAAACTTGATTATCATGAGAAATGTAAGTACTCTGAAAAGGATAGCACTTGCTATTTTGTTTGCAGGTCTTTTTACTTCATCTTATGCTGATGCCAAGAAGTATTATTTGTCACCTGAAGGTAGTGATGATAATGATGGATTGACAGAGGCTACAGCTAAGGCCTCGGTTAGTGGTGTAATTACTGAAATTTATAAAAGTCCGACTTTGGCTCAAGATACAATGGGGCATACACCTGTGGAGGTTTATGTAGACGGAATTATCGATATTACTAAAGAACCTTCAAAATCGGGGGGATGGAGAGATATTATCGGTAATGCGGGAGATTACGCTACCGGTTATCCTCAATCGTTAAAAGGTCCTGATGGAGTAGAGCGTGAATATCGCACATGGAATGCAAACGGTGGAGATATGGGTGTATTATTTTTGGATGTACCGATGACATTTATCGGGAAAGATACCATGACTTGTGGGTTTACCGGAAGTGATAGAAGTCGTATATTTCGGATTGACGGAGGTTTGACCGGTGGAAAACATACTTTTAAGAACTTGCGTTTTACGAATGGTAAAGGCGCTAGTGATACAGGAGGTGCTTGTTATATAAGAAGTATAAGTGTCGATTTTGAAAATTGTTTTTTTACGGGGAACAAAGTCCTGACTCGTGGTAATGACAACAGTAATCAAGGAGGTGCTATGGTGATTATTGCAGCAAACATCAATATGGATAATTGTGAGTTCCGTCATAATTTCGGTGGTCTCGGTGGTGCTATTTCTTGGCAGGGCGGTGGTGCTGTTAATATTACAAATACACTCTTTTATGCTAATAATGCTACTTGGGTGTCGGACGATGCAGGAGGTGGTATTTGGGGAATTCCCGATGGTTATGGCGCAGCGAATAAAGGCGGTGCAATAGGTATTTCTTTGAGCAATGGAAAGAATAATAAATTGCATGTAAAAAATTGTCGTATGGTCCATAATGGAGCTAATAATTCCGGTGGTGCTATTTATTTTGAAGAAACAGGGGCTGCCAATAATGGAGCGGAGACTCCTATCACATTTGAAAATTGTGTTATAGCAGATAATTTTGCAATGTCGAGTTGGAATGGAAACGGAAACGCTGATGCTGGAAAGGGTGGAGGTGCTATTTATATGCACAATGCTGTTCCCAATATGCAAGGATTTTTTGTAAAGTTTAATCTGGTAAATACGACGATTCTTTATAATTATGCGCAAGGTGCAGGTGGTGCTATTCTTTGTAAATATGGTCGGTCGACTAATGAGTTGAATATTATAAATTGTACGATAACCGAGAATATGAGCGGAGCTCTTGACGGTAATGGATATAATGCCGCGGGGATACGCACTTTGGATGCGGACGGAGACTTGTCGCCTCAAGCAATGAAAAAGAGAATTTGGAATAGCATAATTGAGAACAATCACGCATCGATTCCAAAGCAACTTAATGACGGACGTCCCGATCTTTATTATGGAGATGTTAATTTCCAGAATTCAAAAAATAAAGATGTTGTAACCAATTTGGATTTGAGACGTTCATGGTTGGGACGTATCTCTTTCGGCGGTCAATATGCGTTAGTAGGAACTTCTGCTGATGCGGCCATTGCTACAGAAGAAGAATTGGCTAAGTTGAAAGAAGAAAATCGCTGGAACTATTCCTCTAATGGAGAGCTTAAAGCAGGATTTTCACTTTGGGATAATTTTGATTATTATATTGATGAAGGATATCTGTTTTTACCTTCCGATAATGAAGGTTTGACTTTTGGAGAAGGTCGTTTGTTGCAACCTTTTTCACAAACAGACGGACGAGATCTGTACCGTAAATTTACAGATGGAAAATGTGCGATTGGAGCTATCGAACAAGATTCGGAAGTATATCCTTTGGCTGTAGATAAAAGTATTGTATCCGATTCTGAATTGAATATATATTATGCAGATGGAAATATTCATGTTAACGGTATTTCTGAATCATCAGTTGTTAAGATCAATATATATAATATGTCTTCTCAATTGCTATCTTCTGCTACTAAATCTATAGAAGCGGGAGCTTTTGCTCAAGAAGTTCCGGTAAACTTGTCTTCTGGTATTTATGCGGTACAGGTTATTGCAGGAAATCAAGTAAAAAGTATTTTAGTTAGTGTAAAATAGTTAGTGAGTGCTGGAAAATAGGAGTGTCTGGAAATTTAAACAGACACTTCAATTTTCTAATTTTAAGATTTTCTTGATGCCATGGAAGTCAGATTTTGTAAGAAAAATAGATTTTGTTATATCTGATATTTTTAAGAAAATTCCTGTTGAACTTATGCTTTTTGATCTTTGTTACGCTAAAATTTTTTTAGCGAGGAGATATACACACATTTATTAAATTTATTTTATAATTATGGAAAACAATAGAGAATGTGAAGATCGGATGACGGTTAGACGTCCGTTCCGAATGAGTTTTTTTGCTCTGATCTTTGCTCTGATTCTTTCCTCTTTTCAGACATTGTCTGCACAAAACCGTAAATTAGAAGGTACGGTATTTGATGAGCAAGGGGAACCTGTGATTGGTGCGACGATACGGGATTTGTCATCGAAACGGACAACAACAACTAACATCGATGGAAAGTTTACGTTACAGATTCCTGAGAATGCCACGATTAATGTGACATATATCGGATGTGTACCGCAGAACATTACAGTCAATTCTAAAACGACTTTCTTGAAAATCACGTTAAAACCGAAAGTTCAAGAGTTGGAAGAAACAGTTGTGACGGCTTTGGGTATTCGTCGTGATGCTAAATCTTTGACTTACGGACGTCAGACCGTAAAGATGGATGATGAAATGACCCAGACCCGTGATGCGAACTTGTTGAATATGTTGCAAGGTAAGGTTTCGGGGGTTCAGATTATATCTGGTGGAGGTCCTGGAAGTTCGACACGTGTAGTTATACGCGGTAATAACTCTATTACGGGTAATAACCAGCCGCTTTATGTGATCGACGGTATTCCTATTATGAATGATATGGGAGAAAATGGTGAACTCGATTATGGTAATGCTGCTGCCAACATCAATCCGGACGATATAGAGAGTATAGAAATTCTGAAAGGTGCAAATGCATCGGCTTTGTACGGGTCAGACGGTGCGAACGGTGTTATTTTGATTACGACGAAAAAGGCTCAGGCTCGTGCAGGCTGGGGTGTCTCATTCTCTTCTAACGTGCAGTTGAGTCGTCTGTACCAATATCCGGCATATCAGAATATTTATGGTTCCGGTATGAATGCCGAAATTAATCAGAATGCATTGAATATGACAGGTAAGAACGGATTAAATACTACCTATAATCCTAATTTGCCTTGGGGAATATTTAACTTGACATCTCAAGATGCCAGTGATCGTAGCTACGGTCTTCCTATGTTGGGTTTCCCGATTATCGGGCGTGGAGGAGAACTTCGTTCTTATTCTCCGAATAAAAATAATATTTCGGATCTTTATAAAACCGGTATTGCCTGGACAAACTCTTTGTCTTTTGATAAGGTAACGGATAAAGCTTCGATACGTTTTTCTTATACCGTATTAACAGCTAATGATGTAGTAAAAGATTGGAATGAGCGTACTCGTCATTCGTTCAATTTGCGTACACAATCTAAGTTGACCGATCGTTTGACAGCCGATGTCAACGCAAGTTATACATACGATGCCATGGATAACCGTGGATACCGTAACTCTTCGAGCCGTAATCCGTTGTTTATATTGGGAAATTTGCCTCGAGATACTTCTGTTGAAGAATTGATTCCTTGGAAAGATGGAAACGGTAAACCGTTCAACTTAAATGGCGGATTTACCAATCCGTATTGGTTGTTGTATGAATTACCGAATCATGATACGAAACATTGGTTTATGGGAAATATCACCTTGAATTACCGTATTTTGAATTATTTGAATTTCCGTTTGCGTATTGCTACCGATTTGCAAACTGCCAGGGGATGGGAATATACCAATATGTATAGCCAGTTCGATACGGACGGTCAGTTTAAAGAATTTTCCCAAATGGCTCAGAATAACAATATCGAGGCAATGTTGAACTTTAATAAACGTTTCAAGAAAGATTGGAATTTGACAGCATCGATGGGGTATTCATGGCAACATCGGAGAAATGAACGTACCAATTTGACTGTAGGAACGACTTCTCAACCGGATATGCCGAGTTTGGCAAATAATGGAGCGATTTTGACTGGAAACGACAGTTATGATGGTAAAGAGAAAGTTTCTGTATTTGCGATGGCCAATGTCGGATATAAAGATATGGTCTATTTAGACGGGACAGTACGAAATGACTGGTCTTCTACTTTGTCTCCCGGAAATAATTCTTATTTCTATTGGTCAACGGGGTTGAGTTTTATATTGACTCAGGCATTTGAGATTCCTAAAGAGATATTGACATTCGGAAAATTGCGCGGATCTGTCGCTACAGTTGGTAATGATGCCCCGTTCGATTCATTATATGATGGTTTGAATCTTGCAAACACCTATTTGGGAATGCCTTATTATATGACTGATAATACTCGTAAAAATCCTAATTTGAAACCCGAACAGACAACGTCTTATGAGGTAGGTGCCGATTTCCGTTTTTGGAACAATAGGATCTCTGTCGATTTTACTTATTATTGGAAAAGTACGACAGATCAAATCATGCGGGCGAGCGTATCTTCAGCATCAGGTTATAGAGAACGTTTCGTAAATGCCGGAGAGATTCAAAACCGTGGTGCTGAGTTGACAGCTTCTATTACTCCGGTAAAAACGAAAAATTTTGAGTGGACAACAATTTTCAACTGGTCTAAGAATAATTCTAAAATCGTTTCTCTGACTCCTGGAGTAGACCGTTATCAGGTGCGTGCTGCCGGAGCGGATGGTTGTATCAGTTATGTTGAAGTGGGCAAACCCTATGGTCAGATGTATGGAACTGACTGGCAACGAGATGCTGCAGGTAATGTTATTGCTGATTCATCCGGTAAGCCTCTTGAACAAAAAGATGTATATATCGGTCATGTAGAACCGGATTTTTTGGGTGGTTGGAAAAACCAATTCAGATATAAAGGCTTTGATTTCTCATTCTTGTTTGACTTTAAAAAAGGCGGATTATTTTATTCTGAAACGGCTTATAAAGGGAACAATATGGGTAACAGTATAAAATCTTTGGAAGGCCGTGATGAATATTTCTTCTCTAAATGGGTATTGGATGAGAGCGACCAGGAACGTGCCGGTTATTTGAGACCGACCGATGTGCCTTTCCCGGCCGATAATTTGGCTAATCGTGTGCCGTATATGGATGGTGCTCGTCCTAAGGGGGTATATTTCCCGGGACGTGTATTTGAAGCAAGTATTGAAGGAATAGGCGGACATCCGGTTGTAAATGATTGGGTGAAGCCGGACGTAATGTTCTGTCACATATCCGGACGTAATGCCAAGATGAACACTTATGATGCGACTTATGTGAAATTGCGTGAAGTTGCATTGGGATATACTTTCCCGAAAAAGCTTTTGCGGAAAACTCCTTTCCAGAGTTTGCGTTTGTCGGCTGTTGGACGTAACCTGGCTATTCTGTTCCAGAATACTCCACAAGGAATCGATCCTGAAGCGACTTCTACGACTGGGAACGGTCAAGGTTTTGAGCAAGGTTATCCGTTGCCTACCGCAACTTATGGTTTTGACTTGAAAGTAACTTTCTAAAATATAGAGATGAATATGAAAAAGATAATGTATTTATTAGCCGGACTCTTGCTTTTTACTGGAATTACTTCTTGTGAAGACCGTTTTGAGGAAGCTAATACAAATCATAATAAAATATACACTGTTCGCTTGCAGGATGTATTTCCTGGTACAATTTATAAAAGTATTGATTGTATGGCAGAGATGAATTATAACTACTTTATGTGGTTTTCTCGCTATTCGTTCCTTACTTTCAGAGGTCCAAGCGATAAAGATAATACGAGCGGATCATTCAATAAGATGTATATTGATGTTTTAAAGAATCTGCAGATCGGTATTGATAGAGAAAAAGATATACCTGAAGCTGTAAATAGAGTGCAGATCGCCCAAATTTGGAAAGCATACCTATATTACTTTATGGCGTCCTCTTTCGGTCCTATGCCTATGCAGGATGCTTTAAATGCCGATTTGAATGAATACAGGTATGACTCAGAAGAGTCGATTTATACGGCAGTATTGAATATGCTCGATGATGCAATCGGCAAGATCGATTTGAATAAAGACGGTTTTGATAAAGATCCTGTGTATGCTGTTTCTGGAGGAAAGAGCGATATGTCTCGTTGGTTGAAGTTTGCCAATACATTGCGCCTTGAAGTGGCAATGAATACGCAAAGTGCGATTCCAGAACGTTCGCTTCAGGCTATTCAGGCAAGTATGGGCAGGGAAGATTTACTGATGTCTACTGTAGAAGATAATATGTGTCCGAGATGGGGAACTCAGAAAGATATCGATGTATCTTGGTATTATACTCGTTTTTTGAAAGAACTTGATACAAAACCGAATAATATCGATTCCTATCCGAATGTCAATCTCTACTTCTTTATCTGGCTGAGATCTTTCAATGATCCGCGTTTGGAAGCGTATTGTCAGAAAACGTTTGATTTTGAAGATCGTTTTGAGGTGCGGGATACATTGTTCCGTAAAAGTGTAATTGAGGGGCATGAATTGATGATGGACTCTATGATTGTTACATATAAAGTTCCGTATTGTCCTCGTGAAGAGTATTCTCCGGTTACGACAGGTGCTTGGGAAGTAGGTACTTATGACGGTGTCAATAAAATCCCAAGTCCGTTCTCAAGTGCCAATGTTAGTAGAGATACTTATTCGAAAGTCGCTTATGATCTTGTTAAGATGGATGCATTTCATCCGATTCTGACAGCTGCAGATGCTAACTTTCTGGCTGCTGAAGCCCAAATTAAATATGGATTGGGAGCAAAATCTGCTGAAGATTATTATAAAGCCGGTATTATTGCTTCATTCGACCAATGGGGGGTATCGGGCGCTTCCGATTATTATGAGCAAGATGGTGTGAAATGGAATACGAATGGAGAAGGTATGTATGATTATCAGGGTATTTACAAAGTTGAAGTTAATGGAGAAGGCGGTGATGAAAACCACTTGGAGCAAATATGGAAGCAACGTTATTTAGCTGATTTCTTTAATGGCCATGCTGCGTGGACTTTGGAACGTCGTACAAGGGTAATGAATTATCCTCCTTATTTTTATGCATCTGTTAATAATTTGCCGGAAGGTTCGAAAACGACTTATGATTATATTCCGGAACGGTTGGTTTATCCGACGGAAGAACTTACTAAAAATAAGGTGCAATATTATAAAGCTATCGATTTGTTACAAGCCAATTCTCCGCAATCATCGCCTATTTTTCATTGGGGTGATAACTTCTTTACTTTGTTGCAATTCGCTAAACCGTTTGATGTAGCAACCGGAGATGCCAAATGGAAAACCGGTACAGTAGTGTACAGTGCGAAATTTGCGCAAAAATGGTATGGTAAAGATTGGGATCATTTCTTGGAAGGCGTAAAGAAAGAGTTCCCGGCAATCAAGGATACTACGGAATTTGGCAAGTATATCGATATGAAGGTGATTAAACAAGTTGAGTTTACGCCCTATTGGTAATATATATTTGTATAAGTTAGAACACATAAAATCAATATAGAATGAAACGAAATAGTAAAATAGGATTGTATCTCTGTGCCGGATTATTGATGTTTTCTTCTTGTGCGAAGGATGACGGGCCCAGTATAGATGATTATTTTCTGAATTATGAAATTCCCGATGTTGAGCCACCTGCCGGTTTGCAGTTAGGAGCTTATTATATGAATCTGGGAGGCGGAGGAATGAATGCAGAGAAATATGCGCGTTTGAAACAACCTTTGGACTATGCCAACTCCATTTTAGGAGCGAATGTCATACCGATGTTGTCTTCTGTCAATTATCCGGAGGAAGGATCTAAAGCCACAGATGCTCCTTATCCGATGAACCCGAATAATGAGGAGTTTATCGCTATAGCTCAGCAGCAAGTAGATTGGGCATTACAGGCGGGACTGGACTTTTTCATTTTACCGAATTGCAATACTTCGATGGGTAAATATCCTAATGTGTTAGGAGATACTGCATTCGTTAATGTGGTGACAGGACGTCGTGATGTAACCGGAAAGGCGGCGAATGATCCGGCTTGTGGTGCTCTTGTCGATTTAAAGGGACTGAAGTATGTGATTTCGGTGAATATGAATAATTTTAATAATCAGCCGACGGCATTGAAAGCCGAAGAGGGCGGGCGTGTTGAAGAGGTGCAAGATGTGGTTTCTACTCGTCCTTTGAAGTATCAGACTCGGCTTCAGCGTTTTAATGATATCTTTAAGCGTATTGCCGATTATTTTAGTGATCCTAATTATTTTAAGGTTGACGGGAAACCTATGGTTGTTATTATTGCTGCAGATAAAACCCATTCTTTAGATAGCAAGAAGCTATATGCCGATATGAGGGCTTATGTGAAAGAAGAAAGAGGGTATGATATGTTCTTGGTCGCCCGTCAGGGAGCTTTTACGCCTCCGGGACGCTATCAATATTATTTTGTAGGCAATGTAGATGCGTTGTGTTGTGAAACGATGTATAAACAGACTAATTATAACCGTTCGCAAATGTACCCGCAACTGATAGACCAGAACTGGGCTTATTTCCAGAGTTTCTTGTCCAGCAACTTCGGGCACGAATTTATTCCGACAGTTTCTCCTGCATTTAATTGGTATGTAGAGAATCTGCAGAATTATGCTCAATACCCGTTGGTCGTTCGTAATAAAGATACGTTTAAAACATTATGTAATGTGGCAAAACGTAATTTGGGCAGACATCCTATCGTGTTTGTCGATTCGTTTAACGATTGGAATACCAATACAGCGATAGAACCTACCGATCCGGCTTACGGTGATGGCTATGGAACAGAATATCTTGATTTCGTAAGGGCACAGTTTAAGAGATAAAGGAAGTATAATATGTTTTGAGAAAAATGCGGAGGATATTTTTATTCTCTGCATTTTTTTATGATCAGACCGGTTGTTTAAAGAAATGGAATAACAGGCTTTTTTATATAAAAAACGAGTCTCATTTCAGTTAAACGAGACTCGTTTTTATATAAGAATAATAATCTTTAGGCTTGTTCCAATTTCAATGTTTCTGTCGGTTGGTCGCAAACTTCTGTCGGTCCGAAGTATTGGATCGGTCCGGGATAAACATAGCAAGTCTCTTTAGCCCATTGTTCGCGCTGTGCTACAAAATGTTTGAAAGGTGCACCATCCAATTTTACCAATGCTTTTTGTATAACCGGTTTCATTTCACCGTGGCGGCGTTCCATATTCATCATCATGGTTACAGGAACACCTCCTGCAATCCATTGATCTGCAGGTTTTGTAGTATTACGTACCGAAGACATGTATCCGGTCTTACCTTCACCGATCAACATTGCCGCTGTGTATCCTAATGAGTAGCAGTAGTCGGCATCGAAGTTAGAAGGAGCAGCGCAACGACCTTCGTATCCGAAGAAATGATGTTGTGCAGCGAATTTGCCGTTGTATTTGCCTTCAGCTTTCCATTCGGCCAATTTTTTGCTAACCATTTCTGAAAGTAATTTTTCAGTTTCGATCAATGATACTTGGACGTTTCCGTGCGGATCGCGGTCTAATGATAATTGACGGGCGACACCTTCAGGAAGGCTTGCATAAATAGCCGAATTTTCGGAAGAGAGGTGATTGATGATATAATTTCGTTGTTCTGATTTTTTAATCATAGCAAATTCATTGCTATTGTGTGCAAGGAAGTCGTTCAATTCGGCGATAAGTCTTTTCATGGCTGGAATGAATTCGATCAATCCTTCAGGGATAAGAACAGTCCCGAAATTATTACCTTGTGCTGCACGATCGGCAACGATCTTTGCAATATATGTCACAACATCGTCTAATGACATGTTTTTGGCTTCTACTTCTTCTGAGATGATACAGATATTTGGTTGGGTCTGTAATGCGCATTCCAAAGCAATATGAGAAGCCGAACGTCCCATCAATTTAATAAAGTGCCAATATTTTTTTGCAGAGTTGCAATCACGTTGGATATTTCCGATAACTTCGGAATAAACTTTACAAGCCGTGTCGAATCCGAAAGATGTTTCTATCATTTCGTTTTTGAGGTCTCCGTCGATTGTTTTGGGACAACCGATTACCTGTACACCCGTATTGTTTTTTTTGTAGTATTCTGCCAATACGCAAGCATTGGTATTAGAATCATCTCCTCCAATAATAACGAGGGCTTTGATATTTAATTCTTTAATAATTTGTAACCCTTTATCGAATTGGTCTTCTGTCTCGAGTTTTGTACGACCTGAGCCGATAATGTCGAAACCACCGGTATTCCGATATTCATCGATAATATCTTGGGTCAATTCGATATATTTGTGATCGACTAGACCTCCCGGTCCTAATAAAAATCCGTATAAACGGGAGTCTTTGTTCAGCGCTTTTAATCCGTCGAAGAGTCCTGCAATTACATTATGACCTCCGGGAGCTTGTCCACCCGAAAGTATAACTCCTGCATTAATTGCCGGGTAATTTTTTACTTCATTGCTTTCTATGAACGATAATACCGGCATTCCGTAAGTATTGGGGAATAATTTCGCAATAGCATCTTGGTCAGCTACAGACTGAGTCGGAGCTCCTTCTTGGATTTTGAGAGACCCTTTAAGCGCTTTAGGCAACTTCGGTTGATAAGCTGCGCGAGCTATTTGCAGAGCACTTTTTTTCATTGTAATTGAGAATTTATTTGTGTTAATAATTAAAACTACTGTCAATCTTACAAAAGCGATACAAATTTCGTCAATTTTTTTCAGAATGCAAAAAGAGCTTTTATCAATTTGACAAAAAATAAAGATAAAATCGATTGCGCATTGTAGTGATATGCGACCGTTTTAATCATGGATATGATGAGATACCATTGAAATTTATCGGTTATTTTTTCCGATGCTGAACGTATATCCGATAGAAAGGTTGAATTGTGTCCGTAATTCCATCGGTCTGTCTATACTTTCGGTAAATGGGAGATAAGTGTTTATTTTTATGGGAATTTGATACTTTTCTTTGTTAATGGATATTCCAGCTGAAGCAATTATCCCGACAATATAGTGAGGATATTCCATCGGATTGATGTTGTGTTCTAACTCTCGAACAGATATGTCGAGTTTATTTTTTACCGGAATATATACTTGTTGATAAAATCCTATTTCGAGTAGAGGTTGTATTTCCTTTTTCACCATCAATCTGCCTTCTACACTGATTTGATTATATATCCCTAAAGTACGAAATAAGTAATGGTATTCTATATCGTGATATGTTTTTGGTCCTGTAACGTTTCCTTCATTATCTGTGAATTCATATCCGGGATGATAAAATATTTTGTCGTAATAGGTGTTTTTTTTAGCATTCAGATAGAACAGACCAAGTGCGACATTTAATCGAAGCCTGTCTGTGAATTTATTAAGGCTGCGGCTATATGTCACTCCGACATGTGCCATGGGACAGAGAAAATTTTCTTATTTTGGATCGAGCAGATCTGTTGTACGTCTTTTTTGAAATCCGAAACTTGTGAAACAAGTCAAAAATTGAGAAGGTCTTTTATGGGGTTCTTTATATATGACACAATCTTTGTCTGTACATACGAGGTCATGATATTTTTTGAACAGAGCGATCATCTTATCTTGGTTATAACTTGATTTAGGTATATCGTTTTTCAATTTCTCTATTTGATTTATAAAAAGGCTGGCCAATTTCTTGTCGTTTTGTTTCGATTCCAGTTGGTCGTTGAAAATATCAGCCGGACAGATTATCTCAACCCAACTGTCTTCTTTCGGGATTTCGGCTAAGAATGCTGTGACGATAGGCCCGAATGATTTTCGATTATTCATTTCTTTCGAATAATCTATTTGTGCGCAATATAAATTGATGATTCCTTCCAGTAAGCATTCTATGAAATATTTCCCTTTAAGATGTGGTGCGTTTACATTTCGGCTTTGAAAATACAGTCCGTCATCGTATCGGTAGGCAAGCAAGTCATTGGGAGTATATGTGATTTCCGAAGAATGCAACTCTTTTTTAAAAAGACACGTTTTCTGGTCTTCCATGCTTTTCCGATAAGCGATATATCCTTTTATTGTGTCATTTTGGGTGGTGACAACATATCCCGATTTCCATTCTTTGTTTGCTGCAAATAAAATTTCGGGAATGAAAATTAGCAGAACAGAAATTAATTTTTTCATGATGTAGTTAGTGTGTGAATAATAATGTGAATGTAATACAAATGTATAAAAATATTGGGTTTATTCAATAATATTTATCTTAAATTTGAGTGATGATGGTAAATTGATGCCAATTACTCTGATTTTTCTTCAAATATATATGTTGTTAAAATCGGGAAAAGTTCTAACTTTGCGGTGCTTATAAAAGGCTTTAAATTTTCATTAAATAAAAAGAGCGAATTATTATGATCTATTCACACGAAGTAGAACACATGTGTGTTGTAAAGAAAGGACCTAATCATGGTCCGGCTCCTATACCTGAAGAAGGTAGATGGGTGAAAGCCAAAGAAGTGATTGATATTTCAGGCTTGACTCATGGTGTGGGGTGGTGTGCTCCGCAACAAGGTGCGTGTAAACTGACTTTGAATGTAAAGGACGGTGTAATCCAGGAAGCCCTGGTAGAAACTATCGGTTGTTCGGGTATGACTCATTCAGCTGCTATGGCGTCTGAAATTCTTCCCGGGAAAACCATTTTGGAAGCATTGAATACCGACCTTGTATGTGACGCTATCAATACGGCTATGCGTGAGCTTTTCTTGCAAATTGTTTACGGACGCACTCAGTCAGCTTTCTCTGAAGGCGGTTTGATGATCGGTGCAGGGTTGGAAGATCTCGGTAAGGGTCTGCGTAGTCAGGTAGGTACTTTATATGGTACTTTGGCAAAGGGCCCTCGTTATCTTGAAATGGCGGAAGGTTATATTAAGACTATCGCTCTTGATAAGAACGATGAGATTTGCGGATATGAATTTGTTCACCTCGGAAAATTCATGGACGAGATTAAGAAAGGTACGGATGCCAATGAAGCTTTGAAAAAAGTGACCGGCACTTACGGACGTTTCACTGAAGAACAGGGTGCAGTTAAACATATTGATCCACGTCACGAATAATATAAGGAGGAACAGATAATGATTAGAGAAGTAAAATTTGAAAGTCAAGACCGTCGTATCAAACAGATTCTTGCTGCATTGAACGAAAACGGAATTAAAGATATCGAAGAAGCAAATGCTATCTGCGAATCATATGGTCTCGATCCTTATAAAACGTGTGAGGAAACTCAGCCTATTTGTTTTGAAAATGCGAAATGGGCTTATGTCGTAGGTGCTGCTATCGCTTTGAAAAAAGGTTGCAAGAATGCGGCAGAAGCAGCAGAGGCTATCGGCATAGGATTGCAGGCGTTCTGTATTCCCGGTTCTGTTGCCGATGATCGTAAAGTAGGTATAGGACACGGTAATTTGGCTGCAATGTTATTGCGTGAAGAAACTAAATGTTTCGCATTTTTGGCTGGTCACGAGTCGTTTGCTGCAGCTGAAGGTGCTATCAAAATTGCTGCAAAGGCCGATAAAGTACGTAAAGAACCTTTACGTTGTATTTTGAATGGGCTTGGTAAAGATGCTGCACAGATTATCTCTCGTATCAACGGATTTACCTATGTTCAGACTCAATTCGATTACTATACCGGAGAGTTGAAGGTGGTTAAAGAGATTGCATATTCCGATGGTCCTCGTGCCAAAGTAAAATGCTATGGTGCTGACGATGTTCGTGAAGGTGTGGCTATTATGTGGAAAGAAGGCGTAGATGTTTCTATCACAGGTAACTCTACCAACCCGACTCGTTTCCAACATCCGGTTGCCGGAACATATAAAAAAGAACGTGTATTGGCAGGTAAGCCTTATTTTTCTGTTGCTTCAGGTGGCGGTACGGGTCGTACCTTGCATCCTGATAATATGGCTGCCGGTCCTGCGTCTTATGGTATGACCGACACAATGGGCCGTATGCACTCTGATGCTCAGTTCGCTGGTTCTTCATCAGTTCCCGCTCACGTAGAAATGATGGGCTTCCTGGGTATCGGTAACAACCCGATGGTAGGATGTACAGTGGCTTGTGCGGTTGACGTGGCTCAGGCTTTGAGCAAGTAAGTAGCAAGTAAATAATTACATAGAAAAAGAGGATAGCCTTCATTGGCTATCCTCTTTTTCTATCTACCCACAATCGCCACCTTTATCACCCCCTCCAGCCTATTCTCAAAAATACGGTAGGCTTCGTCAATTTCCTCCAACGAGAAACGATGTGTGATAAGCGGTGTGGTATCTATCTGTCCCGCCGCTATCAGGCGCAGTATCTCGGCACAATCGCACCCATCCACACCACCGGTCTTGAAGACAAGATTCTTGCCATACATCTCCGGCAAGGGCAATAACTGAGGCTGGTCATAAAGCGCCACAATGGTGACAATGGCATTGGGACGGGCACACTCCCATGCCAAGCGGAAAGTATCTTCCGTGCCGGCAACTTCAAGTACGACATCTGCCCCACCATGGTCGCTATGCTTCCTCACAAAGTCTTTGCAGTTTTCCGGCCCAATGACCAGCACCTCCGGATAATGCTCGCGGACAAAACGGATTCTTTCGGCCGACTGCTCGCAGACAATAATGCGACGGGGCTTCTTCAGCATGGAACAAAGCAGGGTACAAATACCCGTCGGCCCGGCACCGATGATGAGTACAGTGTCTTCCTCGGTTATTTCGGAGATACGGGCAGCCCAGAAGCCGGTGACCAACACATCGCCTACCAAGAGCGCCTGCTCGTCGCTTACCGTATCGGGAATACGGTTCAGTCCCTGGTCGGCATAAGGCACACGTACATATTCCGCCTGGCCGCCATCGATACGGCACCCCAAAGCCCAACCGCCATTGGTGTCGGTACAGTTGTTCACATATCCGTGACGACAAAAGAAACATTTACCACAAAAAGTCTCCACATTCACAGTCACACGGTCGCCGGGCTTTACCGACTCAACTTCGGCACCCACCTGCTCTACGATGCCCACCATTTCGTGTCCTACCGTAATTCCGGGTACGGCGCGCGGTACACTTCCATGCTTTATATGCAAGTCACTGGTGCATATGCTACCCAGTGTCACCCGCACAATAGCATCACGTGCATCTTCCAATACCGGTATCGGTTTCTCAAGCAATCCGAACTTTCCGTGTTCAATATAAGTATATGCCAACATAATATATGCTTTTTTGAGTTATCACTTCTAAACGCGAAGTTGCCAGAAAGCAACAGCCGCTGCGGCCGCCACGTTCAGCGAATCTACACCGTGCGCCATGGGGATACGAACCACATAGTCGGCTCCCGCAATCGCTTCGTGCGAAAGACCATCTCCCTCAGTACCCATCACAATAGCCAACCGGGGCTCGGTCTTCAAAACGGGATTGTCTATGGAAATGGAATTGTCCGTAAGCGCCATGGCCGCCGTGCGGAAACCCAACTCACCGAGCGTATCCAGAGGACCGTCCATCCACGTCCACGGCACAAGAAAAACCGTTCCCATTGAAACCCGGACCGCACGACGGTTCAGAGGATCGCAGGAATTACGCGTCAACAGCACAGCATCCATGCCAAGAGCTGCCGCCGAACGGAAGATGGCCCCAATATTGGTGGTATCCACCACCCCGTCGATAACCACAATACGCCGGGCTCCCCGGCAGACGTCCTCCATACTCTTCGGAACCGGACGGCGCATGGCACAAAGAACACCACGCGTCAAAACGTAGCCGGTCAGCTCGGCAAGCAATTCCCTACCGCTTGTGTAGACGGGTATATCGCCACAACGCTCAATGATTTCAGCAGCATCCCCATAGATGTGCTTGTGCTCACACAAAAAGGCCAAAGGCTCGTAGCCGGCATCCAGAGCCACCTTGATAACCTTAGGACTCTCAGCTATAAACAGCCCTTTGTCCGGCTCAAGGCGGTTGCGCAACTGGGCTTCGGTAAGGGTACTGAATATCTCCACACCGGGATGGGTTAAAGATGATATTTCGATAACAGGCATCGGATGATTTACTATTTGACGATTACTATTTACAATTCATGGCAGAAAGCCCTATAACCCCTTTATTGTCTTCATCAGTTGTTCTCCCAGTCCGATGGTATATCCTTGCGATACAAAGACCACCCGATTGAAAGTATCGGCTATGATGAATATCGGCAGGCTCTCTTTATGCTTCAACTTCATGCTTTCTGCAATCTGCGCAGCGATACCGTCCGTATCTATACCATAAATAATGGTAGAGGGCAAATCGGGGAATGACTCGCGGGCGAACTTGCCGGCTTTGGCCTCATTAGGGAACAGCAACACCATCTTACGCCCCCACTTCTCCAAATCAGCCTTGAATGAAGCGATGTCGCGCAACGCATGATTGGTTGGCTCTTGATTGACACCCAGAATGCCTACGACAAAGTAACCGCGCCCACAAGCCTGCAGCAGACTCTGCCGGGCTGCGGAGCCGGCGTCCGGCAGCGGAGTGAAGAGAGACTCCGAATTAAAGTTCCCGATAACCTGCACCTCATCCTCGCTCTCGCGCATCACCAATTCAATTTCCGTTGTCTTCTCCGGCAGAATATTGAAAAAGGTGGTTTTAGAAAGTACCGCACCGCTGGCAAGGCGTGTACCGGTCACCAAAACATAATCTCCGGCCTCCAGAGCTGTTCCTTCCTTCAACAGATTGCTCCATGTAGTACCGCCGCCCATATCTGCATCGCCTTCGTCATAGGAAAGCAATTGCAAACTGCCCTGCGGGGTCTGTTTGGAAAGAGTGAAATGAGAATAGTATTTCGGGTTATCCAACGAACGGATAGGCTTATAGGAAGCCACCAACTTTCCCTTCGAAGCAATTCCTTCTGCCATAAAGACCGGCTCTTCCGGATGATGGTTCAAGTCCACATCCATCGCACCATCATCCCCTATCAACTGTACTTTGCCGGTCACTCCGTTGATACGGGCAGGGATTGCCATGCTGCGTGCCATGGAGACGAAGAAAATGTCACGGCTATGGGCATCAGCCACACGGGCCTTCCAGACCCCTTCCGGAGAAATGGGAGCCCCTCCCAAATTACAGTCATTGTCTACCCGGATATTTTGGGCCACCCATGCCACCAGTTTCATCGGTTCTGCCTTGTATGCCTCAGCATCTTCCTTTGAGACGGCTTTCTTGAAAAATCCTTTATAGGGGGTCAGTATCTCGTTGCTTACGCGTGGATTGCGCACATATCTGCGGAAATGGTCGGCATTCTTGCACATACGGGATTGCATGTGGTCCATCAGAACTTCCAGTGTAACGTCGCGGAGGTCTTTTGCCGAAATCCGTTGGAGCAGGTCCAGACCTCCTCTTTTGGACTTTTCAGAGCGCAACCGTGCCATGAAGTCGGCAATGACCCGATGGTTTCCTCTGGAAGCGACCAGTATCCGTGAAACGGCATCTTCGTCGAGCTTGTACTGCCGGGCAAAATAACGCGCCGTCTCATCCGTCATGAACATAGACACATAAGCGTTGCGGATGGAATCTTCATGGACCATGCGGCGGTCATTCGCCGCACGCTGTTCGGGCGTAACCGCCGGCAACTCCGCATTTTCGGGGGGCGGCACAAGTTCAAAATCTACCGCATGGCCGTCGCCGGCAGTCTTATCCATCTTCACAACCAGTTCATGGTCCTTACCGAAAGACAGTTTGGCATAGCCGAATTTTCCGTCTTTGGAAGCCCATACCAGCATGTCACCCTTACCGGCCGTCAAAAAAGCCTTTCCCTCTGCATCGGTCTGCTTCCGGGCTACAGTATAGAACTCCGCATAATTATAGAGCTTGAACTCCACACAAGCATCAGACACCGGATTTCCATGTCCGTCCATGACCGTAACTGTGGCCTTAGCCGTCGGTGCATAGTTACCGATTACATTGATTTCCGTATAAGTAGGAGTGACAGACATCACTTCCTCCGCTCCTTCATAACGTCCGAAGACCTTGGTATGCATCAGCATACCGCGACTGGCCGGAGCATTGAACCAACCAAGGTTGAGTACCGGTTCGGGTTCGCAGGCTCCAAGAAAATACCATTTCCCGTCTGCCCATGCTTCTACCCACGCATGATTGTCGTCGGTATGCGCCCACCGGGGTGTGTAGACCTGACGGGCAGGGATACCCACCGAACGCAAGGCGGCAACCAGCAAGGTAGATTCCTCGCCACAACGCCCGTATGCCGTGCGTACCGTTGCCAAAGGCGAACTGGTACGGGCATCGGAGGGAGTATAGATAGCCTTCTCGTGGCACCAGTGGTTCACCTCCAGAATGGCATCATAGAGGGACAGAGACTTGACACGATTCTTCAGTTCTTCGTAAAACACTACCCGTGCACTGTCCAGATGCTCATTGTTGACCCGCACCGGAAGTACAAAATGACGAAACAAATCCTCAGGAATAACTTTTCCCCAAGGCATCTCATCGGCAGCCTTTTGGGAGGCGCGCACGTTCATCAGATGAAATTCTCCGGAATAATCGGCAATGTCTGCCAAAGGCATATAGGCATAAAGGAACTCCAAAGCTTCGCGTTCGTACGACGTCAAGTCCGTATCGAATATGGCAAACAAATCGCCCTGCGGCAACCTTTCTTTTTTTTGATTGAAGTCTTGCTCCACACGTTGGCGGTAAGAAGTGTCTGTAATGAAAGAACGTTTGCCGCAAGAGGCAAGCAAACATACCAGTCCGAGAAATCCCAGAAGTCGTGCAACTCGTTTCATAATGCAATTATTAAGGTTGAGCCACAAAAATAGTGTAAATCGTCCGCAAAAGAAAATTAATTCCCGTTTTTACTTACATAATCACCCTACTTCAGATGTATCACCAAAGTCGTGTCTCCGGAAAAAGTGAAGCTGCATTTGTCATAAGACGGCGGGCCCATAACACCTTGAGCATCATTGCTGAACCCGTACTTCTCTGTAGGAATGCCGAAAACGGCAGTATCCAGTTTCCCGTTTCCGTTCTCGTCTTGAAACAACGAAATGGCATACGTACCCGCAGGTAACCCCTGGCAAGGAATGGAGAGCGACGTATCTTTCACATCTATCCGGAAGGCGGTCAAGGGTTTCTTCATGAATGTTTCTTCCGAATTGTAGATGGCGACATAGAGATGCCCCTCCACCTTTTCAATGTCACACACTTCAATAGTCAGGTTCTGGGCAAAGAGCAGCTGGGCGGCACTTTGCATTACAAATACTAAAAAAATAATCATTGCTTTCATCTTTGTTTATTTTAAAAAGGGTTATTGTCTAAAAATTGGATACATCGTAGGCGGCCTTCTTGCCTAAAGTCACATATACTCCTACATAGAAAAAATGGTCGCTGGAAGCCAGGACAGCCTTGTTATCCACCTTACCGAACTCATTCTTCCGGCAAAGGATATTGCTGGCGGAAGCATGGATGATTACCTTCTTGCTTGCCAGGAAGGTCACACCCAAATCCAGACTGTTATAAGGCTTCACTTCATCGTTCATCAGACCCGGCAGCATGGGGTTATGATAAGGACGTCCGCTACTGAAACGGTCGGTCACGCTGACAATGGAATGCAGGCGGGGCAAGGAATACTTCACCACCCAGGCTGCATTATGCCGTGTGGCATACTGAGGAGTAGTCAGTTCCGGATACTCCCGATATTTACGTTTGGCTATATTATAGGTATAGGATAACTGGTATTCCAGATTCTTGAAGGACGCTCTATCACGGAAGAACAAGTCTATGCCTTTGCTGTGTCCATAACCGTTGGAGGTCAAGAATACAGCTTTCGTATCGGCATCCGTTTCCTCCAATGCCAGACGGTCATAATCCTTATAATAAAGTTCAGCTTTACAGAAACGCCCTTCATAGTCGTACTGAACGCCCAAATTGTACTGCATACATACTTCCGACATCAACTGCGGCCGACGCACCAGACAGTTGTTCTCGGGCAACTGTGTGTATCGCCCTACAATCCCCGACAGCATCATGTTTCCCCAATAATAGTTCGCCGCCAGCCGGGGAGAGAAATTCATCTTACGGTTCGGAGAAGTGTATTCCGTGCGAAAAGAAAACTCCATCTTCAATTGTTCCATCGGATAATAAGCCATCGAAAAGAAACCCGCACCAATGGTAGGCGACATGCGATTGCTGTCATCCGTCCCGCACAACAGATAATGATTCCTGTAATTGCGGATATAGCTCTCTATCCCCATATCCAGGCGGAATACCGATGACAGCCGTTTGGAAACTTTAGCCTTCAGATGCGTCTCTTGCTGATGTTCCAGCCAGTTATCACCCGAAACAACTGCTCCTCCCATTCTCCGGTTATAGTAAGAATAGGCCGCCCCTGCAAACCAACTCCACTCTCTGGAAGTATGCCTGCGAAAGGTTGCATTTACATAGATATTGTCTTCACCCAGCCCGAACAATCTGCGGTTATCCCCTTCGTAAGTGGAAAAGTCCGTCCGGTCGTATTGTGCGTAAACCTTCCATACCACTCTTTCATCAAGAGTATAACGGAACTGGACAGCTCCGGAAAACATCCGGTAAGGCTTCTCGAAATCCCTCCTGCCCGAATAAACCTTGTCATACAAACCCAGGTTCTGATAATTCAAGTCAACAGACAAGGATCCTCTGTCAAAAGTCTTTGTGCCCCCTCCACCAACACCGACAACGGAAGCGTTCACTCCGACTTTATCGACCTTGCTGTAATCTTTTGTTTCCAATGGCAAGACTGCCGAAAGCGCTTCTCCATATTCTTGTGAAGCGCCTCCCGAAGCAAGGTTTACCCCACTGAACATAAATGTAGAGTAACGGCTGCGAGCAGGGGTATTTATTCCGTTCGAAGTATAGGGATTCAGTACATGCATTCCATCAATAAAAGTCTGCGTCTCGTAACTGCCTCCACCACGTACCAGCAATTCACCGGTTTCACCCTGCACTTGCGTACCGGGCAAAGTCTGCAATGCCTTGTATAAATCACCGTTCGCACCGCCCACCGTAACCAGTTCCACCGGATGCATATCGCTCCAACGGCTGTTGGCAGCAGGAGTTCTGGCTCCTTTTACCACTACTTCTTCCAAAGCGACACTGTCTATATTAAAATTCAGACGTACTGTATCGGTCACTGATTTCTGCGCTACGGAAGGCTGTGTATAAAGTAATACGCCCAATATCCCAAAGACTGTTTCCCGTTTCATATCTTTACATTCGTTGTGTTTCCTGCCGCAAACATAAAGGAAGGGTATAAGACAAAAAAATATCCGGGACAGACAGCCCGGATATGTGACAACCAACAAACTCTTTGTGACGAACAACGTATTTCTGTGACGAGTGACTAACTCTTTGTCCGGTTTTCAATCAATGCTTTCACCTCTTTGGCGTATGCGCGTGAAACCGGAACATCTTCTTCGCAACCCTCCAGATTCAGCTTATATCCCTGAGAGTTTCCATCTACTTTCACCACCATCCGGATGTTTACAAGAAAGGCCCTATGGCAACGGATAATAAAAGGGCAAGCAGAGACAGCTTCCTCTGCCTGCTTCATGGTGGCACGCAACAATCTCCATGTAATTTTCTTTTCTTTATCCGAATCTGAACGGTAACCTACTTTTACGTAATTCCCCTTTGCCTCTGCATAAAGGAAATCTCCGGCCTTTACTTCCAGCATTTCTTTGGTGCCACCGGCAAACACCAACGCTTCTTCCGAGGAAAACACCTTGTCTTCCAAGCTCGCTATCCCAACTTCCGGGGATATTCTCCTTGAAAGGTGACCGTTCATCTCCATAGCTTCTTTCAGATTGCGGGTCAGTTGCAAATTGCGGTTCCACATCAGAAAAAATATGGTAGGAAAAGGTGCCAGCACCATTACCCAAGACAAAGCCAGAAAGAACAACCGCTTGTCCAACCACATTCCCATCAACCATGATTGATAGGCCCAAATCCCCACTGCTATCAGCAACAACATCAGCAGCAAATTCAACACATGCTTACCCAATGTCCAGTTCTGCTCCTTGTAATAAGCAGGAAATAATGCCGGAAGCAAATAGGTGAAAACTCCCGAAGCACCTGCCGCAATCAATGCAGAACCGGCAACCACCCCAAACACACTTCCCTTTATCCGGGAAATACCGAACGGCTGAAGTATATATAATATCAGAAAAATAATGGCCGAAGGTATCACTACTGCCTTCCAGCGTTGATAAAACGTAGGATAAGGACTCCGCCAAAGTTCCGCCAATTTCCCCATAAGTATATAGTCTCTCTTGTTTACATGGTAATATATGCAAAGATAATACATTTACTCAACACATGCTCATACAGATACTATATTATCAATCTGTTTTATCACACGACAAGGATTTCCCACTGCCACACAATTCGCAGGAATAGAACGGGTAACCACACTCCCCGCCCCGATAACGCTGTTCCTCCCGATGGTGACACCAGGCAAAATGACAACCCCTCCACCAATCCATACTCCATCCTCTATTCGTACAGGTAAGGCATACGTACGGCAGATTTCTTGTCCTTCCGGACAGTCCTGCACCATACGTTCATCTACTTTGGTAGAATGGGTTGCCGTATATATCTGTACATTAGAGGCTATCAGGACGTTGCTACCTATGTCAATACGATTGTTGTCCACAAAGGTACAATTCATGTTGACAATTACCTTGTCGCCCATAAAAATATGCTTGCCACATTCACAATGGAAGTCAATATCCACATGCACATTCTTGCCTACATGTCCCAACATCTCACACAACAACTCCCTCCTGCGCTTGCTATCGGCATAATCTGTGGCATTGAACTGTGCCAGGAGACGTTTTGTACGCAAAATCATCTCCACTATTTTCGGGTCCCTGCTTCCTATAAAAGGTTCGCCAGCCATGCACTTTTCATATTCTGTTTTCATACGTATTCTGTTTTTGCGGACAAAAATACAAAACTCTAATGTATAGGAATTTATCCTATGTTAAAAAATACCCCTTTGCCCTGATACGACTCAATGATTGTTGTGTAATGCCAAGGAAAGAAGCGATATGTCCCAAAGTCACTCTATGAAAAAGGGCCGGACACTCACTCATTAATTTTTCATAACGCTCATACGCAGACAAGTTGAGGCGAGATATATGAATATCTTGTAAGCGAAGAAAATTTTCCTGTTGTAACACCCTCATCCAATTTGCAATATCTATATCTGACTTATACAACTCATTAAGCGTTTCAATGGAAATAGAATAGACCAGTGTTTCTTCCAATGTTTCCACGTATTCAAAGCCTGCTTTGTTCCTATATAAATCCCACGAGCCACAAGCTACATCACCTTCCATAGAGAACCATGTCGTTATTTCTTTTCCATCGTGCAAGGTGTACGAGCGTGTCATTCCCTTCTCTATGAAGTGGACTTGCCTATCAAATTGTCCTGCACGGATAATAAGTGTTTTGGCAGGAAACACTTGCTTTTCAAAACCATGTGTCAATGCTGCCAATGCTTCATCTGAAACCGGATAATAAGCTCTTATTGTTCTGACAATATTCTCCATACTAAAATATTCCTTTTTACAAAGGTATAAAACAAGGAAGAGTTTGCGAAACTTGCGTAACATATTTGTCATATATAGATTGCAAAATCTAGTATTTCTAAAGAAAATAAAGGATGAATGGCTATTTTTTATGTTATAAAACACATTTCTCGCAAACATTTCGTATCTTTGCAACGTTATAAGATAAAAGAAAAGATGTAAAAACCCGCTTTCCGAAACGCGGAGAGCACAAAAAGATGAGAATTATGAAAAAGAATGCAAATGAAATTTTTATGTTACAGTACCAAATCAAACGCTATCAGGCAAGGGGTAATGGAACAATGTGTCAAACACTGAACGGTAAACTACAAAAGCTGCTTGCAAAGCAGTCCCTCGTAACCATGTAAAAAAACACCTTTAAATATAATGAATAAAGGGCAGGGAACTTTTCAGTTCTCTGCCCTTTTTCTTTTTTATCCATCTATACTAATGGTTAGCACCAACTACAAACTCGCTTTGCATCCTTATCTCCCTACCGTCAACCGAAATTCCTTGTAGGGTAATTATATATATTCCGTTCATATCCGAAGTATAAAAGTTGAGTGTACTCATAGCGGGAGTTATCTCCGGATTCCAATAAAGTGTATGTCGAAAATCCGGTAAGCGGGAACCGGCTTGTTTCTCTGAATTGTATGATGGAGCAACAAATGCGATTCTCTTTTGTGGAAATTCATAAGAAAACATCTGTGAATTCTTATCCAAACGTATATCAGGCAATGTTCCCCGATGGGTTATAAACGAAACAATTCCATCATACAACTCCCCCCCAAAAGTATATTTGCCGGTATAACGATGTATATAGTGTATCAAACGGGCATCATAGTTCAGAATGGTTTCATGGTCATCAAATGGAATCCCGTCTAACAACACCAGTGTTTTCATATTACTGAATCTCCTTATATCCGGTTGCAGTATCCGGATGACATCTTTACCTTCCAGCTGACTGATACGTATTCCCTTGACAAATTCCACAAAAACATCCCTCACAGTCCTGAAACGAACATACTCATCCAGATTATAAGTAGAAGCGGGAACAAAATCATAAAGTTGTTGCAATATACTCTTGCTATACGAAGAATCTACCGGCAAAAGAGAATGTAATTGCGCGCTGAAACCACGCTCTATCAAGTCTTCTTTCCGAAATGACACACAGACCTTAGGAAGTTTTTCCGCCAACACCCCGACAAAAGGAGAAACAAGCTCCAATCGGCAGGGACTTTCCTCCTCCGGTAATGCAGTTAATACAATCTCCTGCATATCCGTTATTCCGGTCGTATAAAAAGCATAAATAGCGTCAGCCTTAGGCTGTCCGTCAAAGACACGAATATCCTTGCCCACACATGCCAGACGTGTATTTACATTGTCAGCAGGCGCTCCCATCAGCCTGCCGGTTACAATATGCCCTTCACACTCTGCAGCAAATGACCGTTCCGGAACACTTGTATAGTTCTTCTGCCCGTCGGCTGATATTGGAAACCCCTTTAGCACATAGTCTTTTCGTACTACGGACAAAGTAAGCTCCTTGACATCAGCAGGCAGATTGGGTAATGTCAAGGCTACTTTACTCCGGTTCCCATAGACCGATTTATCTGTCCATAAGTCCGCTCCGGAAAGCTGATTGCCGGAAGCTTGTGAAACGGTAATGGAATCCGTGAAAAGTTCCACATTATCCTCCTCTGTTGTCTGAACAGTATTAAGCAAGGCTATATACTTCTTTGGGAAACAAGCCATAGGATAGTTCCTCATATAACGCGTATATGCCGTCAGTTGGTAAGCTCCGGTATGCATGACTTGCGGAAGTCTGATACGTCCCCATCCATTCCCGTTCTGCAAGTCGATTTTACCTTGTGCGTATACCAGCTTCGTGTCACTTATCTCTACATAAGCTACTTTGCTTAATACGCTTCCACGAGACAAGGAATCCGTCACACAAACTTTTATCCACAAATCTTCTCCAGCCACATAGCAGTCCTTGTCTGTATAAATACGCATATTCTCAACAATTTGAGCGTGTAATCCCAATACAAGAACCCAACCTATAATACAAAATATCACTCTCTTCATATCATTTCAATATTAATTCATTTCATCCGGCCAGAAGGAAGGCTTTTCCAAGCTGGCACCTAAATAGCGTACGTCTGTACAACCTCCGGAAACCCATGCATAACCTACCATCAATGGATAAGCAATAGCATATCCCATCACATATAAATCCATGTACGAATCTGCCCAACCTCTAAATTCTTGGCAATAACCGTCAGGAAACCTATAATATATATCATCGGCAGAAATGAAAATACGATATTTTGCCACATTCATGCTAACTCCCACATAACCAACTACATTTTTGCCTGAATTGTTGCAAATAATATTCGTAGGAAGTTCTGAAGGCTGAGGAATAAACAATCCACCCATTTCTTCATTGATTTTTATTTTCTCCTGATAATATTCGTACTCGCCCCTCGAAATCTTACGCTGTTTCACCAAAGTGCTATAATGATGAAAGACACGGTTATTATCCGCCTTTATAGAATAGAGCCACTTATCCTTCAATTGAGTATCCTTATTTGTTCCTATATTACCTACTATGATTTTAGCCGACTTATCATGACACCATCCCCGTGCATATGGTGTAGCATCAAAATCAACCACCTCATCAGTGGTAGGGTCATAACGGAACTTGGGATTATATACTGCCCTCACTTCCCAATCTTCCTCGTAACTCCAGAAATAACATCCGCCATCTTCACTCCGCATAGAAAAGCGGATAGAGATGTCACCGTATTTTTCCGGTTGCTCGTAGGTAACGTCATTTATTGTTTCTGTCTCCAATGGATATTGAGGCTCCGAAGTATAAATATCCCCTTCATACACAATTTTCAGACTATAGCTGGCATCTTTATTCAAAGAGCCAATTACAACTTGGTATTTTCCATCTCCCAAAGAAGTGCCATTAAAACAAGAACCATCACTTCCTACTACACTGACTTCTGCATCTATCTTGTTATAATCCTGAGGAATTCCTTCTACATTCAAAGGAAAGGAACAGCTCAAGGAAAAAACGACTGTACTATCTGATATGATGTTACCTTCAACTATAAGCACCCTCGTACTACTCTCCGGCAAGTGCGCATTGAATTTATCCACACAACTGCCAATAGTGAGCCACAACAAGCATATCCATGTTACTATATATTTTGCATTATTCATCGCTTTTTCTTATTAAAACAGATTGATTTCAACTGGCCAGAAGGAAGGCTTTTCCAAGCTGGCACCTAAATAGCGTACGTCTGTACAACCTCCAGAAACCCATGCATAACCTTTGAATCCCGTACGTGGGTCCGGGTCCGGATATGCAATGGTATACCCCATCAAGTATAAATCTAAAAATGTATACTCTTCTTTCAGCCCTTTTGCTCCCTGACAATACCCCTCAGGAAGCCTATATTGTATATCATCTGTAGAAATGAAAATGCGATATTCCGCCACATTCAAACTGACACCAACATATCCAATGGCCTGTTTATTTGAGCTTTCACATCTAATGTTCGACGGCAATTCCGAAGGCTGGGGAACAAACAACCCGCCCATCTCCTCATTAAGCTTTATTTTCTCCTGATAATATTCATATTCACCCTTCGAAATCTTACGTTGTTTCACTATAGTACTGTAATAGCAAGAAAAACGAATATCGTCTGCTTCAATGGAATAGAGACACTTATCCTTTACACGATTATCCTTGTTTATTTCCATATTACCTATTATTATCTCGGACGATTCACTATGACACCATCCGCGTGAGTATGGTCTAGCATCATAATCAACGATCTTATCTGTTTCGGGGTCATAAGCACACATAGGATTGTATACGGCCCTCACCTCCCAATCTTCTTCATAACTCCAAGAATAACATGCAGCATCTTTGCTTTGCATAGAGAAACGGATACTGACATCACCATACTCCCCTTGCTGTTCGTAGGTGACATCGTCTATGCTTTCCGTCCCTATCGGATATTGAGGTTCGGAAGTATAGATATCTCCCTCATAGACAATCTTTAAGCTATAGCGGACATCCCTATGCAATGTTCCGACAGCAACCCGGTACTTTCCATTACCCAACGCAACACCCCTAAAACTGGAGCCATCCTCACCGGTTACACAAACTTCAGCATCCACCTTATTGAAATCAGGAGGAACCCCTTCCACATCCAAGGAAAAGGAACGGCTCAAAGAAAACACGACAGCACTATCCGATATTATACTACCTTCAACTATGAGAAGGCCGATACTACTTTCCGGCAAGTGGGCATTGAACTTATCCACACAATTACTAAGGAATAACCATAACGGACATATACATATCACCCAATATACTTTATTCTTCATACCCTTTCAGAATTTAATATTATAAGTAACAAAAGGAATGGGAGCACCGAATATGGACATCTTGTATCCTTGAATCCTACCCTCCTCGGACACAAAATAGACAGAGTACACATTCTTCCTTCCGGTCAGGTTATAGATACCGAAAGAAAGGGAACTGTGGGTCAACAATGTCAGGTGGTGACTGGGTTCAATATTGAACGACAAATCCATACGGAAATAGTCGGGAACACGATAACTGTTACGGTCGGTATAGTAAACCTGCATTTTCTTCAGACCCTGGTCGTAGTATTGCCCGGCAGGAATTGTGGTGGGACGGCCCGTACTGTAATCCATATTGAAAGACATGCTGTAACGGCGGGTAAACTTGTAATTGCCTACAAGCTTGAAGTCATGCGGCTTGTCATACTCGGTCGGATACCATTCTCCACCATTGATGGGACGGGCTATGCGCGGATCATTCTGACGCAAGAAAGTGCGCGAATAAGTATAGCTCATCCACCCGTTCAGTTTTCCAGCCGTTTTTTTCACCTGGAATTCCACGCCGTAAGCATATCCCTCCGTATTGATGACATCCGTCTCCAGATGGTGGTTCATCAGGATTTGGGCGGAACTGCGATAATCCAGATAATCAATCAGCTTTTTGTAATATCCTTCTACAGATAATTCCAGAAGTTGCCCCGGCGTATTATAGTAGGCGCCTGCCGCCACCTGCCAGCCACGTTGAGGCTTGATATTGGGGTCGCTCAGCTTCCAGGTATCTGTAGGAGACATAACGGCAGTATTCGATACCTTATGGATATACTGCCTCATCGTATTGAAACCGGCCTTTACGGAAAAATCATCTGTAAAGGCATAACGTGCCGACACTCTGAATTCCGGTCCGTGATAGGTCTTGATGACCTTTCCATTCCCCGCCGTGATAGAATCCACCACCGAAGACATGGAGGGCAGTATACCTTCCTGATATGTATAGTAAGTGCGCGGTCCCAAAGCATTGAGCATAGAATAGCGTATACCCGCATTGATGGAGAGCCTGGAAGTTATATCCCATTCATCCCCTATATAAACGGCACTTTCCAGTGCTTTATCCTTTTGCAGTTCATCATATCTTACCAGCGAATTAGGCCCCACCGGCTCGTAGGTCCCGGAATTCACATTATACAGCTGGCTCATCAAACCGAAGTTCACCGCATGGTTATTGCCGGCTTGATAAAGAAAGTCCGCTTTTCCAAACCATTGGTTAATGGCAAAAGACAGCCGTGCGGCAGACGCTTCCTCCACCGTTTCATCATTTCGGTAATCGTAGTGGTCATAACCGAAAGAGAAGTTTCCGGTCAGCTTTTCTGCAAAGACGGTCCTCCAGTTTGCCGAGAAATTCATATTGTTGTAGGCATACTTCTCATTGTCATTAAAGGCAAAACGGTCGTGACTATAATAGCCATAGACATTCAGCTTGTTGCGCTCGTTCACCGTATGCGAGAAGACAGTCCCCAAATCATAGAAACCGGCTTTCCCATCACGATACCCGCTTTTGTTGGGCAATGTCTTCATTATCCAGTCCGAATAGGTCGTACGTCCACTCAGCAGAAGGGAAGTCTTTTCCTTAATGATGGGAATCTCGAGATTCAACTTACTGGTCACAAGCCCGATACCTGCAGAACCGGTAAACTTTTCCTTGTTCGCCTCCTTGCTGGTGATGTTCAGTACGGAAGCGATACGCCCGCCATACTGGCTGGGGATACTGCTCTTATAAAGTTCCGCATCCTTTATCATGTCCGAATTAAAAGCCGTGAAAAAACCGAAAAGATGATTGGGGTTATAAATCGTTCCGTTATTGAAAAGAAGCAGGTTCTGGTCAGCGGCACTCCCACGCACATTGTATCCGCTGGATGCCTCCCCCACTGTCTTGATGCCGGGAAGTGTCTGTATCATCTTCAGCACATCCACCTCACCCATAGCCGTAGGAATGTTTTTCAGCAGGGCAGGCTGCAGCTTCTCCATTCCCAACTGCACACTTTTCACGTTCTGTATACGCCCCGAAACAATAAGCACCTCATCCAACATATGGTCTTCCTCTTCCAACTCGATATGGACAATGCCTTCACCATAAAGCATAAATTGCCGATGGGTCACTTTGATATTCATCCCACTGATTTCAAGAATATTATAGCCTGCAGGCAGGTCAATGGTAAATTCCCCCTGACGGTTGGTCGTCGTAGCTACCCACGGCTCTCGATGAATGATGTTGATACCATCCAGATTCTGGCCGGTCTTAAAGTCAGAAACTCTTCCGGTCAAAGTTATCATATCTCCGGGGGCAGGCTTATACTTGTTTCCTATCTCATAGACCTTGTTTTCTGAAGAAGACTTCACAATAGGAATGTATGAAGGCAATAGTTCCTCATCCGTCTCCAACTTTTCCCCCATCAATACCGGTGGCAGCGAGGTAGCCAGAAAAACCTCCGGCAAGACAAATATTCTGTCACCATAAACCGTCACCTTATAGATAGTAGCTGCCAAAGCCTCTCTCAAGTACTCGGCAGTGGGGTTCTTCACCTCTGCCCGCTTCACTTTAAAAGGAACCGTTATCGTTGTATAAACACGGCAAGACGTGCCCTTTTCTACTGCATCCATCAATTCGAATATGGAAATGCTGTCCGTAGCCATCTGTTGCTGTGCAAACATGCCGAAAGGCGACAATAGGAGGAAAAAGGCTACTGTATATTTAAGATTATGTGCTTTCATATTATTTTCCATGAATTAAGGAATCAATATATTCCGTTAACCGGGTCATTGCCCGGACACCGCCATCTTCCTTGAAGTCCAGCCGCTCTTTCCGGCAATAAGCCTTCAACTGCTTCTTGTATGTAGGAAAAAGTTTCAAGAAACCCGAACGGGAAGTTATCACATAATCGGTTCCGCCACTGCGAAGACTGAAATAGCTCTTTTTCTTGAACCGGCTGTAATAAAGATCGTTTTTCTTCACCTGAGACTCCATTGTGGATACGATATACTGTGTCAGGCACATTTGCGGACTATCATATAACAACGCAGCGAAACAGTCACCCTGCGGTACAAACTTCTGTCCTTCTATGACAAAATAATCCACTTTCCGCATATCTACCTGCAAGGTTATCCGTTTCTCCGGAGTAACCACAATCAGACTCTTTTTATAGGTATCATAACGAAGCTGCAAATCCGAGTAAAGCCATCTGCCATAACAGACAGCCCCCTCGCGAAATTCATCCGTATTCCAATAGGGATGGTTAAGATACTTCTGCTGGTTATAATTTTCCTCTGCCTTACCGGAGTAAAGAGCAGCATAATCTCCTGCCGCTTTTCTGAATTCATCAAAAACGGCTTGTTGTGCACAAACCAAAGATGGAAAACATAGGACGCATAGTAGCGTGTAAAGGTGTGTTTTTCGCATATATGTGAAGTGTTATAGGTGAGGATAATCACAAATATAACATTTCACTTTTAAAAATAAAATTATTATTATATATAATTCAAATAAAAACAAAAAATAGAACCATAATCGGATGCTAAACACAAAGCTAAACATTTAGCATGCAAGCAGAAGCACATTACAATAAGATTAAAGCGCCATTCATCCTCTACCATCAATTATACTTACATATATTTATAAAAAACGATACAGCACAATCGCTCAAGCCGCAACAATATCCTTCCCGAAAGGAGTCAATGCCAGCCCTGCCAGCTTAAAGTGTTGGATACCGAAAGGAATGCCTATAATGGTGATGCACAGCAATAACCCAAATCCCAAGTGCGAAAGGCAAATCCAAATGCCGCCCAAGAATATCCAAAGAATATTCATCAGCACATAGAGGCAACCGTTGGAACGTTCCCCGCTACGAACCTCTTTGCCGAAAGGCCACAAGGCAAGGCTTGCCATTTTCAAGGTCTGCATACCGAAAGGGATGCCAATAATGGTGAACATCATCAATAAACTTGCAATAAGATACTCCACAGCAGTGATGATACCTCCAAACATCAACCACAAAATATTCATAAAACAGCCCATAGCTTTCCTTTTTTTAATACTGAACACAAATATAGCATTATTTATTTGAATGTTCCGTCTCCCAGTCACTAAATTCAAAACTCAGCTGTTCCCAGACTCCTTTCTCCTCCCCCTCTTCACGGGGGTTGGAAACGGAAAGCCCAATCAAACGGATAGGATGATGTTCATAATCCACTTCCTGCAGCAATTGCTTTGCCAAAGGCAGAATCACGTCAAGGGCAACCAGCTCCTTTGTTTGGGTCATACTGCGGGTAATCTGGCTAAAATCATGAAACTTGATTTTCAGCGTCAGCGTATTCCCGCGGAAATTGGTGTGCTCCAGTCGCCCCACCAGCTCCACTGCCGCATGGTACAGCTCTATAATGACGGATGAACGCTTGCTGATGTCCTTCTCCAACGTATGTTCGCAACCCACAGACTTGCGGATGCGGACAGCCTCTACCGGACGGATATCGATGCCACGGGCAAAATCATAATAAATTGTCCCCACTTTGCCAAATTCGCGGGTCAGCATCTCCAAAGACTGCATGCGCAGCTGTTCCCCGTTGTGAATCCCCAAAGTGTGCATCTTCTTCGCCGTTACCGGTCCCACTCCCCAGAAACTTTCAATGGGCAGCCGGGCAACAAAGTCCAACGCCTGGGCAGGATGTATGGTGCAAAGCCCGTCCGGCTTGCGGTAGTCCGAGGCTATCTTGGCAAGAAACTTATTATAGGATATGCCGGCGGAAGCCACCAGATTCAATCTCTCCCGCACCTTCCGCTTTATCTCCTTCGCGATGTCTACAGCCAATGGAATGCCCGGTTTATTCTCCGTCACATCCAGAAAAGCCTCGTCCAGCGAAATGGGCTCGATGACATCCGTATATTCATGAAAGATTTCGTGTATCTGGCGGGAAACGGATTTGTAGACTTCCATCCGTCCCGGGATAAAGATAAGTTGGGGGCACAGTCGCTTTGCCTTCAGTGACGACATGGCAGAACGCACCCCGAAACGCCGTGCCTCGTAACTGGCTGCCGCCACCACTCCCCGTTCCTCCGCATGGCCCACGGCAATGGGCTTGCCCCGCAATGCAGGATTATCACGCTGTTCTACGGAGGCGTAGAATGCGTCCATATCGATGTGTATAATTTTTCGTCCGGTCATTCTTCTTTCAACTCCCCGATACAAAGATACACTAATTTTTCTTCATCCGAAGTATCCGCCGATAGACATAAATGAAGGCTGGTATTAAAAAGGCATCTGCAAAAATCCATGCAGTAGGGTCACCAAAACACACGGCCAGATAGCCGAAAACCGGAACAGCCAGCAGGCTGACCAGTATCCGGGCAATCATCTCCGAGACACCGGAAAGCATGGCAAGATTGGTATATCCCACCCCCTGGATAGTGTATCGCAGGATGCAGAGCAGTCCCAAAACCGGGAAAAAGGAAACGGAAATGTGCAGGAACAACTCCGTATTCTTTAAAATCTCCAACTCAGAGGCATCTACAAAGAGCAGGGCAAAAGTCCTGGCACCGAACATCAGTACACAGAAAGTGAACGCCCAATAAACAATCATCATCAAGGCGCTCGCCTTGACTCCCATCCAGATACGTTCCGGCTTGCCCGCACCGTAGTTTTGCCCGCTATAGGTGGCCATTGCCATGCCCAGACTCTCGAAAGGACACATGAAAAACATCTTGATACGCATGGCTGCCGTGAATGCAGCCACACAAGCCGTACCCAAAGCATTATTGGCGCTTTGCAGCATAATGCTGCCAATGGCAGTAATGGAAAATTGCAGTCCCATGGGTACGCCGATGTACATCAGTGTGCGTGCCAAAGCACCGTCGAATTTCCGCTCGGCTGGCGTTGTCTTCAGAATGTCGAAACGACGCATCATATAGATGTAGCACAATATGGCCGAGACGCCTTGTGAAAATACGGTAGCGATGGCAGCTCCTGCCACTCCCCAACCCAGTACCAGAATGCAGAACAAATCGAGCAGGATATTCAGTACCGTAGAGAGAAGTAGAAACCAAAACGGCGTCTTGCTGTCACCCAATGCACGGATAATACTGGACAGCAGATTATAGAAGAAAGTAAAGGGAACCCCGATAAACGTGACAAGCAGGTAATAATAGGCTCCCGTGAATATGTTCTCCGGCGTACTCATCATGTGCAGAATATCTGCACAGTAAATGCTGGTAACCACGGCAATGACAACAGACATCACCGCAGCCAGCTGCAGGCTGACAGCCACATAACGGCGCATCGTGACATAATCCCGCGCACCGAACTTTTGCGCCACGGGAATGCCGAAACCTCCGCAACAGCCATTGCAGAATCCCAGAATAAGAAAAACGACCGAAGTGCTTGCCCCGACTGAAGCCAAGGCGTTGATACCCAGAAAGCGCCCCACGATAGCTGCATCTACCAATGAATAGGTCTGTTGCAGCAGATTGCCGAGCAGTAAAGGCAAAGTAAAGTTGAAAATCAACGGAAGAGCCCGTCCTTCCGTCATTTCTCTGGATGTTGCCATAAATCTGATACCTCCGAAATTGGGTGCAAAAATACGAAAAGATAGCGTTTACAGACTTGACGAAGGTCAAATTTAATAGGGAAGCTTAAGAAGAAGGAAGGCGAAGGACAAATCATTCCATCATGGGGAAAATATTATTCCACCACTAGGAAAAAATCGTTCCACCATGGTGGAACGATTTTTCCTCCACGATGGAACGATTAAATCTATGCAGATTCGGAGCTTAGTATTTACACTCGCGAATTATCTCTATCAGCTGCCGGAAATCTTCGGGATGAACATCTCCGATATTGCCGATACGGAAAGTGTCGGCTTGCGAAATCTTTCCCGGATAGATGACAAATCCACGTTCTTTCAGTTGTGTGTAGAAAGTTTTGAAGTTGAAATCGGCATGAGGATAGAGGAAAGAAGTAATAACGGGCGATTGAATCTCGTCCGGCAGCAACGTTTGGAAACCGAGGGAACGCATGCCGTCCACCAGCACGCGGTGGTTCTCGCAATATCTGTTGTGACGGGCCTCCACACCGCCCTCCTCTGCCAGTTCGTCCATGGCTTGCTTGAAGGCGCGGACCACGTGTGTAGGAGAAGTAAAACGCCATTTGCCATGTCCTTTCTCCATGGCTTCCCATTGGTCGTAAATGTTGAGAGAGAGTGACTTGGAGACGCCCTTGCAGTGCAACAGCTCGGAACGGCGAGCGATGATGAAGCCAAATCCCGGAACGCCCTGGATGCACTTGTTGGCACTGCTGATGAGGAAGTCTATGCCCAGTTCGTGTACATCGAGGGGAACACCGCCGAAGCTGCTCATGGCGTCTACAATCAGTTTCTTGCCGTACATCTTGACGAGGTGGGCTATCTCCTTGAGGGGATTGAGCACGCCGGTAGTGGTTTCGCAATGCACCACGGCAACGTGGGTGATTTCGGCATTGTGCGAAAGATAGTCGTCGACGTAGCTGACGGAGACTTGCTCTGTTTCGTCAAAAGCAAGCATGTCGTACGAGATGCCGTGATACTCGGCGATGTTGCCCATGCGGTCGCCGTAGGCGCCGTTGCTCAGTATGAGAAGTTTGTCGCCAGGCTTGATGACGCTACCGATGACGGCTTCCACACAGTACGTGCCGCTACCTTGCAGGAGGATGGAAGTATAGTCGCCGGTATGCTGGGTGGCGAGGGAGACGAGGGACTTGCGGATTTCTTCCACAATGTGGAGGTTGTAGTCTTCGTCCCAGGTACACCAGTCGGTCAGCATGGCTTCCTTGACGGTTTGTGAGGTGGTAAGGGGGCCGGGGGTAAGGAGAATGTAGGGTTTCATATGCATTGAGCTTTTAAGTTTATACGTTTATAAGGGTTACAAAATCTCAAGTTTACGGTTTATCTCGGCGATGACTGCGGGGAGCTCGGCAATGGTATCGACCACATAGTGGGCACCGGCGGCAAGCATGCGGCGGCGGACATCGGCCTTACGGGCTTCGAGCTCATCGGCAGGCAAGGAGGAGACTTCCTCTTGTGTCAGTCCCAGTTCGTTACTGCCGAGGACTACGCCGACGGTCCATGCTTTGGCATTGATACCCTCCTTGATGTCGGCGATGGTATCGCCATACTTCAACACACAATCTACGGAGGGGATGGCGAGGTCTGCCATATTCTTATATATCATGTAGGGAGCAGGACGGCCTGCAGGCAACCCGTCGGGAGTGACGCAATTATCTACCGCATAGCCTTTGGCTGTGGCGGCAGGCAGCACAACATCCATCATAGAGCGGGTATAGCCGGTGGTGGAGCCAATGCGGATGCCTTGCGCACGCAGTGCGGAAATCGTTTCCACCACACCGGGAATAGGGTCGGTATAATCTTCGAGCGAGGCAAACAACACCCGTTGGAATTCGGCATAACGTGCCTGCACGTCTTCCTCACCGGCGGGACGGCCGAATTTCCGTTCAAATTCCGCACGGACACGCTCTATATCGAACAGCGCACGGATTTCTTCTACTTTGGTCAGCCCCATGTGCGCACGTGTTTCGGCAGCAGTGACGGGAACGCCGATGGCCCGAAAGCTCTCGACAAAGGCGGCGACGGGAGCAAAGCAACCGTAATCGACGGCAGTTCCTGCCCAGTCCATAATGATACATTCAATTCTTTTCATACGATATATTATTATTATTCAGTCTCAAGAAGCAAGGAATTGCCCGGCCGGGACCAACGGCGCAAACGGAAAAGGGAAGAGCCCAACGGTCCCGAAGCATTCTCCTTGCGATAGCGCTGCACCAGGTAGACAGCCGAGCATAGGAAAGCCACGCTGCACACAATGCCGACATAGCCCGACATCAGGTTATAGAAATCCAGCCAGTTGATGTCCGGATTGAAGAATTCCTTGAATACCAATACCACCACCGTACCGGTATACCCGATAAAATCGAGTGTGACAATAAAGAACCCCACATTCCCCTTGATGCGGAAGCAGGCGATGAAACGCTCGAAGAACAACGTCTGGAAGCTGAGGTAAACAGTATAGAGCGACAAACTCTGGAGGAACAGCCACGTCATGGGTGGCAGTTGCAACCCATCGTAATTGAAGGCCACGAATCCCAAGGTCGCTGTGCCGCACGTCACAAGCACCAGCAGCAGGCACAGCACCTTTATATTACTCCTCACCGCGGACATCAGCCCGAAAAGCAACAAGATAATCAGTGTCACCACCGCATCTACCTTGGCAAATGCCCACGACGACAGCCCCGCCGCCTCCACATCCAGAATCTTCACCAGGAAGTCCTCCTTGATGTCCTGCAAGACGGTGATGAACAAGTTTGCCGCAAACAGCATCAGCAATACCGGCATGAAGCTCTTGAAGAGGTCCGCACGCGCCCTGCTGTCCAGCGTCACCCGTTCCGAGCGCAGTGCCCGGTCTGCCGCGGTAGGTTGCGGCATTCTCGTCATCAGCCAGCCCAGCAACGACAGCAGCGGGAAGGCAAAGGCACCGATAAAGGCAGGCATCCAGAACTCACTGATGTGGAGATGCTCCATCACAAACAGCCCGACGGACTTTGCCGTGCCCGAACTGATGGCAATGCTCAGCCCCATCAGGCTCGCCAGCAGGTCCGTCACCCGCCGCCCCTCGAGGAAACTGAAAATCACTCCCCACATGCATCCCAACGAAAGCCCGTTGAAGAACAGCGCAAAGACATTCAGCGGCCGGGGCAACGCTCCGAACAGCACCAGCGAAAGCTCGGCCACCGCCACCGAGAGGATGATGAACTTCAGACGGTTCTCCTTCTTCAGTTCCGAAATTACCTTGATGCCAATCAGCTTGGAAATAAAATAGCCGGAAATCTGCACGATGCTGGTTGCCGTCTTGTAATCCATCCCGAAGAAGTCGAGCCCGTCGAAGCCCGCAGCCGTAAACGGCTTGCGCAGCGCATAGACCAGTGAATAGGAAAGCAAAGCCGCTCCACCCGCCCAAAGGATGAATAAGGCATCAGCCAGTCTCTTGCTCTGTATTATCTGTTTTTTCTCACCGTTGAACATAGTGTGTCGTTTAAGTTGGTTCTTGATTTCGGCGGCAAAGATAGAGGCGGGTGCTGACAGCAAAAATGAATTTCCATTATTAATAAACTTCATGAGATGCTCCACTCGGCGCAGGAAGTGTACAATTACAGCGGCATCTACATCAGTTACAGCCTCTCTTCCTCCTCCAATGCCTTAAAGGTGGAGCCTTACCTGATAACCCCTGCCGACAGCAACGACCACGTCAAAGTGGTGCACATGAGCGCCTACAACACCACCCACTTCGGCACTGCTATCTTCAACAACCACCAGAATGCCTATATCTTCTTCAACGAACGCGAGGCGCCCCAACTGGCCTTGTCCACCATCTACCTGCAACTGCCCATGTACGACTTTCCCCACCTGCTCAAAGGGCTCTACCTCTGTCTGGACTACAACCGCAACCCCATAGCCCGCCGCATCCTCTTCATCAAACACTCGGACAGCACCTCCATGGACGACTTCCTGGAACTGAAAGGCCAGCTCATCCCCCAAGACCAGCTGACCGACGAGCAACGCCCCTACTACAACTACACCTGCCAGCCGGGCGACTTCATCAAAACCTGCTCCGTCCCCTCTCCCCTGCTGAACGCGAAAGACCTGGAACGGGAGAAACGGATGCTGGAAATCTAAGATAACCCGGACAGTCCGGGATTTTTCACTTTGCAACCAAGTTGCATCTCCTTTCCGCTACCTTTGCTGCAGAAAATAGAAAATAGGAGGAAACAATATGAGTTGCAAATGCTGCTGCACACACGGACATACAGCGATACAAGAAAAAAGAAACAGTCTGCTGAAAGATTATTGGAGAATCATCCTCTCTGCCCTATTGCTCTTCGGAGGGCTCATCCTGAATGCTACTGACGCCACCTTCTTCAAGGGAGAGTATGTACCTTTTATATGGTACTTGCTTGCCTATCTCCCCGTAGGCCTCCCGGTGATGAGGGAAGCTTGGGAAAGCATCCTGCAAAAGGACGTGTTCAGCGAATTCACCCTTATGTCCATCGCCACCCTCGGCGCCTTCTATATAGGCGAATATCCCGAAGGCGTTGCCGTCATGCTCTTCTACTCCTTGGGAGAGCTCTTTCAGGACAAAGCCGTAGACAAAGCCAAGCGTAACATCAGCGCCCTGCTCGACGTACGTCCCGAAACGGCAACGGTCATCAGAAACGGCAGTACGCTTGTCGAAGCTCCCCAACGTGTGCAGGTAGGCGAAACCATCGAAGTAAAAGCCGGAGAGCGCGTCCCCCTGGACGGAACGATGCTGGACGAAGTTGCCGCCTTCAACACCTCCGCACTGACGGGAGAAAGTGTTCCCCGCAACATCCGCCAGGGCGGGGAAGTGCTTGCCGGAATGATTGCGACCGACAAAGTCGTACGCATCCAAGTCACCAAACCCTTCGAGAAAAGTGCTCTTTCCCGTATATTGGAACTGGTGCAGAATGCCTCCGAGCGCAAAGCGCCGGCAGAACTTTTCATCCGTAAGTTTGCCCGTATCTATACGCCCGCCGTCACCGGACTGGCGGCATTGATTGTACTGCTCCCCTTCCTCTATTCGCTGGCAGATGCACAATTCTCGTTCATCTTCAATGACTGGCTATACAGGGCATTGGTCTTTCTGGTTATCTCCTGCCCGTGCGCCCTCGTCGTAAGCATTCCGTTAGGCTACTTCGGAGGAATCGGCGCCGCCTCCCGCCTGGGTGTCCTCTTCAAAGGTGGCAACTACCTCGATGCCATCACCCAAGTCAACACGGTGGTATTCGACAAGACGGGTACGCTGACCAAAGGCACCTTCGATGTACAATCCTGCCAGGCACAACCGGGAGTTACGGAAGAGAAGTTGATACAGCTTGCCGCCTCGGCAGAGCGAAACAGTACGCACCCCATAGCCAAAGCCATCATAAGCTATGCCAAACAAAGAGATATAGAGCTGATTGCCACAACGGACGTTACGGAGATTGCCGGCCACGGACTGCAAGCCACTATGGATGGAACGCGTGTCCTGGTGGGCAACACCCGCCTGCTGACTAAGTTCGGGATAGAATATCCCGATGAATTGTCATCAATTGTCGATACGATTGTGGCCTGCGCCATCGGAACAAAATATGCCGGTTATCTGTTGCTATCAGACACATTAAAGGAAGATGCCGTCAACGCCGTCAAAGAATTAAAAGCTTTAAATATCAATAATATTCAGATATTATCGGGAGACAAACAAGCCATTGTTACTAACTTTGCAGAAAAGCTAGGCATCACCCAGGCATACGGAGACCTGCTGCCGGACGGAAAGGTGAAGCACATCGAGGCACTCCGCAGCAACCCTGCCAACCGAATAGCCTTTGTGGGCGACGGCATCAATGATGCCCCGGTTCTTGCCCTTAGCCATGTGGGCATCGCCATGGGCGGACTTGGCAGCGATGCCGCCATCGAAACCGCCGATGTAGTGATACAGACAGACCAGCCTTCGAAAGTGGCCACCGCCATTCATGCGGGCAGGCAAACCCGCCGGATTGTCTGGCAGAACATCTCGCTGGCTTTCGGAGTGAAGCTGCTTGTCCTCATCCTCGGTGCCGGTGGAATCGCCACACTTTGGGAAGCTGTCTTTGCCGACGTAGGCGTCGCCCTCATTGCGATAGTGAACGCCATACGCATACAGAAACTTATTAAATAGAAAAAATGGAAGAAAAGAAATATTTGGACCTATTGGCCAAAAGGGACATACAGCCCACTGCCATCCGCATCCTGGTATTGCGCACCATGATGCAGGCAGGCCGTTCCGTCTCATTGCTCGACCTTGAAACCATGCTGGATACGGTGGACAAATCCACCATCTTCCGTACCCTTACCCTATTCCTCTCCCATCATCTGATACATAGTATAGATGACGGGACGGGTTCCTTCAAGTATGCCGTGTGCAGCGACAGTTGCTCTTGCGACGTAAGCGACCTGCACACCCATTTCCATTGCGAGAAATGCAACAAGACCTTCTGCTTCACCAACATTCCCACTCCGGTGGTGAAGCTGCCTCAAGGATTTACACTGAACAGCATCAACTATGTACTGAAAGGCATTTGTCCGGACTGTGCAGCAGAAGCCAACCGGGAGGCTTAGTTAAAAAATAAAAATCCATGCAGTCATTCATGTTCTTCTCTATCCTTAAGAAATAACATTGAGACAAACACATGGATACAAAAGCTCTTGTCACTTTATGCCAGAAGGGAAACGGGCAGGCCTTGAGCCTGCTCTACGAAAACTATTCAGAGAAAATGCTGAAAGTATGCCTACGCTATATTCCCGACCCAACGATAGCCCAAGATCTTCTTCACGACGGTTTTGTCATCATATTCACTTCCATTCATTCGCTGCGCAACCCGGAGAAACTGGAATACTGGATGAAAAAGATTATGAGAAACCTGGCACTGCAATACCTCAACCATGCCAATGCCAACCCCACCATCCCATTGACAGATATTCCGGAAGAGGAAGAGCCTGCTGAAAATCCTTTTTGTCCGGATTTCATTTCGTACGATAAGATGCTGGATATAGTGGAGAGCCTTCCGGAGGGCTACTGCAAGGTATTTAAACTGGCAGTACTGGAAGGATTGTCCCACAAAGAAATCGGAGATTTACTGGGTATAGCGCCACACTCCTCTTCCTCCCAATTGTTCCGGGCGAAAATTTTACTTAAAAAGATGCTGGCAGGATACCGTGTATTCATTGTTTTGACAGTATTGCTTCTCTTTCCAACGCTGTATGACTATCTGTACAGAGAGAAAAAGAGTATCAGGGAAAACCGTTTGTCCAAAGTTTCTTCCAGGCAAGCCGGGAGTACGCAACAAACAAAGAAAACCGATACTCCCCGAACCGACGAACAATGCTATACCAAAGAAAATCTGAACAAAAGGGAACGAATCATCCCTCCCGTTCCAGTTTCCACAGAATGGCCCCTTGCCATACCCACAATGAAAGATAGCATCCACAAATATCCCATACCTTCTCCATTCACCGGACAGACCATCACCAACCGACAGATGGCTTTCGTCTTCTCCCCTTCCCTGATGCCGCCAACCCGCAAGAAGAAATCCGGAAAATGGAAGTTGATGCTGGCAGGTTCACTCGGACCGCAACTGGCACAGAACTTATATAAGCTGATTGCCACTCCACATACCGACGGCATTTCAAGTGACTTCCCTCAACAAGTCAGCACGTGGGAAGAGTATTATTCTTATCTGCACACCCGCTATCAGCAGGGTACTCTGGGAAAAGATTCCATCGGACTCATGCAGATTGCCCAGAATAACAGCGGCAGGATTGTTGAGAACCAGCAACATCATGCCCCCATCGTCGTGGGACTCTCTCTCAGCAAGAAATTGAATGAGCGTTGGAGTCTGGAAACCGGATTGCAATATACGCTTCTCAGGTCGGAGTTCACTACCGGCGAAGCATTCCGCATTCAAGACAACCAGAAGTTGCATTATATCGGCATTCCTCTCCGGCTTTCCTACCGTTTCTGGCATTACAAACGTTTCTCCAGTTATGCCACGGCAGGCATGCAGGTGGATATCCCCATAAAAGGGACACTCCAAAGCTTCCATGTCACAGACAGTATTCCACACAAGCTCGACAGCCAGCCGGTAAGTGCTCCCTGGCAGTGGTCGGTCAACACAAGTATAGGCATACAATATCACCTCACACCCCAGGCAGGCATCTATCTGGAGCCGACTATAAACTATTACATCCCCGACGGCAGCCAACTGCGCACCATCCGAAAGGAACATCCGTTCACATTCACCCTCCCGGTAGGCCTCCGCATTTCCTGGTAAAAAAACGATGCGCCACGCAGTCTTTTACCCGACTGATTATCTATTTATATGGATAATCAAACTCAAGAAGGAACAAAGAACATGCAGAAACGACATACCGACCGGGAAAGCTACTTTGATGAACAGTCACAGACCAGCAAGAACTATTATATCCCCTACATAAAGGAAGTCATCGGACACATCCCCGATAAAGTGCTGGAAGTGGGCTGTGGAGAGGGAGGCAATCTGCTTCCCTTTGCCAAAGCCGGTTGCCGGGTGATGGGCGTAGACATTGATGCCATGCGAATAGAGCAAGCCAGGGCCTTCTTCGCCCAAAGGCATCAGCAGGGACAGTTCATTGCCACCGACATTTTCCAGCTTGAGGACAAGGCTACGAATTTTCCCCTAATTCTTCTACACGATGTGATAGAGCATATCAGAGACAAAGAACGGTTCCTCTCCGGCCTACAAAAACATTTGTCTGCCGACGGAGCTGTATTTGTAGGGTTTCCCGCCTGGCAAATGCCATTCGGAGGCCACCAGCAGATAGCACACAGCCACATTGTTTCACATTTCCCTTTTCTCCACCTCCTTCCCCGCACTTTATACAGATGGATATTAAGACTATGCGGTGAGCAGGAACGCGTAATCACGGAGCTACTGGATATAAAGAGCACCGGATGCACCATCGAACTGTTCAATCGCATCGCCCGGCAAGCCAACTATCAAATCATTGACCGGAGACTGTACCTTATAAACCCACATTATAAAATCAAATTCGGCTTGTCCCCACGAAGGCTCAACGGAGTTATTGCTGCTATCCCGTACATAAGAAACTTCTTTTGTACAAGTTGCTTTTACATATTAAAGAAAAGGACTAAAACTGTTAATCACTACTGATTTCCCAGCTTTAGAATTGATTCCGAACCATCAATTTAAGATTATATATTCAGAAGAAATCATTAATTTTTTGAATAGCTCTGATGAAAGAGTGGGTGTAGAAACCCTCATAAACTAAAAAATCCCCCTCGCTGCAGATGGTTGTAGCGAGGGGGATTTCAATAAAAGAGGAACTTGCACTTCCTCCCTTTTAATGTTTTTACATCGTTACTTGGTTCATTACAGCCTCGTCAGGTGTCGTTCCTATTTCATCGGCAAATAATATGTGGGTGATAGACCCTCTCGGGGTCGGAGTTTCGATTTTAATTCTTTGACCTTGGTACATCTCCGGAATATCAACCAGCTTACATCTATGGGCTTCGTTATTGCCAAAACTGACATAATAGTCTTTCCCTATTACCAGCTTTACAGGTTTACGTTGAGAGAAATGAGTCGGACAAACAGAGCTATCCACTTTTATATCTATCACAAAACCAAGAGCGGATGTTACCTTAGATAGTATATCAATGCTCACATTATAAGCCCCTTTCTCTATCTTGGCTATATTAACACGATTAACACCACAAAGATTAGCCAATTCCTCTTGGGTCATATTTCTCTTCTTGCGAAGAATGGCTAACCGACTACCAATCCGTTCACGTTCTTTCAAAATCTTCTCTGTACATTTTCCTTCGTGAATTTTCATAAATCTGTTGCAGAATTTAAAGTGTTGCCCCCACTTCTAATAGTTATTGGTTTTTGAACAGACAAAAGTAGATATTAATTTTGAATTGTAGCACATTTACTACAACTATTTTCTAAATGAATATAAAAGGTAGGGGGAGTAGAAGAAAAGAAAAGCCCCTGAATTACTGGAATTCAAGGACTTACAAACTTCTTTTTACTATTTCCGTGGAGCTGGAGGGAGTCCCTCGAACCTTTTCATAAAATATCAAATTCTATCAAATATCAGATTATTAAATACTTATATTTCTTTATCTTTAATCTAAATATCTCTTAATATCATTGCGCATATCAATTCTTGGGTGTACTTTTGGGTGCAACTTTTCAAATACACCCAGTTTATGAATATAAAGAGAAACATCATTTTCGCATTGGAAAGCCGTAAGAAAGATGGCGTTCCCATTACTCAAAATGTCCCCATCCGCATGCGTGTCATTTATGCAAGCCAACGCATAGAGTTTACAACAGGCTATAGAATTGATATAGAAAAATGGGATACGAACAAGCAGCGAGTTAGAAACGGTTGCACTAATAAGCTAAAGCAAAGTGCATCTGAAATCAATGCCGAATTATTGCGGCAATACACCGAAATACAAAATGTATTCAAAGAGTTTGAGGTACAAGATGTAACACCCACTCCTGCACAAATTAAGGAAGTATTCAATCTAAAAATGAAAGGGGAAAAAGAAAATCATGAAGAAAAACCAAAAGCAAAATTGGACTTCATTAAAATTTTCGATGAGTTTGTAGCAGAATGTAGCAAACAAAATGACTGGTCGTCCTCTACTCTTAAAAAATTCGCTACGGTAAAAAAGCATATTGACACTTTTGACCCAAACACGACATTTGATAGCTGGACGGAAAAGCACTTCAATGAGTATATTGATTACTTGCGAAGCGACAAGGATATGCGCAACACTTCCATAGCCAAGCAAATCAAGTTTCTGAAATGGTTTTTGCGTTGGGCTAACCGAAAAGGGTATCATCAAAATATGGCTTATGACAAATTCATGCCCAAGATGAAAAGTGCCCCGAAAAAAGTAATATTCCTTACCCGAAGCGAAATGGATAAAATCAGAGCTTGCCAAATCCCTGCCACCAAGCAGTATCTTGAAAGGGTCAGAGACGTACTATTGTTCTGTTGCTTCACTGGCTTACGCCATTCAGACGTATATAATTTGAAACGTAGTGACGTTAAAGATGAACACATAGAAATTACTACCATCAAAACGGCAGACAGCCTTATTATCGAGCTGAACGACCACAGTAAGGCTATACTTGAAAAATACAAAGATATTCCATTTAAAAACGATAAGGCACTGCCAGTAGTAAGCAATCAAAAGATGAACGAATATTTGAAAGAATTAGGAGAACTGGCAGAAATAGATGAACCTGTACGAGAAACCTATTATAAAGGAAACGAGCGAATAGATGAAGTAACACCCAAATATGCCCTGTTATGTACCCATACAGGCAGACGGACATTTATTTGTAATGCCTTGGCTCTTGGTATTCCTGTACAGGTAGTAATGAAATGGACGGGACACAGCGATTATAAAGCCATGAAGCCCTATATTGACGTAGCGGATGAAATCAAAATTAATGCAATGAACAAATTTAATCTCTTATAACATGAACAAAATTACATCAATGATACCCCAATATGGGGAACTTAACAGAATATACACCGATATACTGTCCGGCAAAGGTTTCTCTTTTGAAAAGCAGAAGTTCATTTCCGACTTCTACAGACAGCACGAGGACACACAAGCGTTTGAAACGTCCCTTATCAGCATAGTGTTTGAAACGGATGCGGAACACCGTTCCTTATTGCTGAACAGCCTGAAACGGGAAATGGAGAGCAACATATCCATATACAACGCCAACCAGCCCCGGTTTGACAATATCGACACCCGATTTATCAGCCGTGACCATGCAGACCGCTTCGACTGGAGCATCGACAACCAAATGAAAACCACAAGGGAGTACAACAAAGAGCTGATGGAAGCAAACGGCTCACTGGAAGCAATGGTATACAGGGCGCACGACAGACAGGAAGAAGAACTGCTGAACCGGAGATACGAGCGGTGTAAACGGGAATATGAAAAGGAAAAGGCGAAACTGGACGAACTGTACGACAAAAAGAAACAAGCCACAAAGGAAGCACTGTCATGTTCAGAGAACCGTTTCAAGAATATGTATGAACTTGGCTGCAACCTGTTGGCTATACTTGAAAAGTACATGACCGACCAAAAGAGAAAGGAAACGGATGCTCCCGATGTTTCTGCAACAGCCCATAATCCCGACACCACACCCCAAAACCAGTCCGCATATTTTTCCATGAAGCTGGTATCTGCCGTTTATGAAATGTGCAACGGGGAGCAGTTTGAGGATATTTCAGAAGCGGACTTCTACGCCAACATGAATTTGCAACCCAACGGCAGCAAACTGAAAATAAGACCAAGGGAAAAGGCACGTGTCTGTTATCTCATTTTCCTTATGGGTGAGACATTACCCAAACAGGACAGGAAAAGCTGGAAAGTGGCTGTCATGGAATTGTTGGGAATAGAGGAAAGCTACTACAAATCCAAATACAAAGAACCCGTTTCGGATTTTCCGAGTGATACGAACCAGGAGTTCGCCAAGAAAATGAAGACCGTGTTCAGATAACGTATGATACGTTCCGATATTCCACGACACAACCACTTTTACCACTCAAAATTTAATTCACCACTTTTCTTTATCTTCTGATACAGTGTGAGATAGCGTGATGTTCAATTCACGCTATCCACATCCTTACCACCCATACCCGAAGCTAACTTTGCACTGTTCGAACGAGACAAAAAGCCTGTGCGCAGGGCTTGCAGTACAAACGTTAATTTCATTCTATGGAACTAAAAGAACTTTTATCGAAACCTGTATGGCAAATGACAGGCGAGGAATTTATCTTCTTGAACCGCCACGCATCTACGGACAGCGAGGCAAGGACACCGCAACCCGTGACCGATACGAACAAGAAATATGTGTACGGAATAAGCGGCATAGCCCGTTTGTTCGGATGCAGCATGCCCACTGCCAACCGCATCAAGAAAAGCGGAAAGATAAGCAAGGCTATCACGCAGATAGGGCGTAAAATCATTGTTGACGCAGAACTAGCTCTTGAACTGGCTGGTCACAAAAGCGGAGGACGCAAATAAAAGGAGGCGTTATGGAGTACAGAGAAAGAAAATCCATCACGCCCGAAGAGGCGGTGGTACTTTGGCAAGCCTCACGGCTGAGTCTTTCGAAGACCTACGAGAAAGCCCCCGAAATACTCAAAGTGCATAATTCGGTTATCGGCACGCTGGGCAACTTCAGCGCGTCAATCGGGAAAGCCAAGAGCAAGAAGACGTTCAATGTCTCCGCTATCGTGGCGGCGGCACTGACAAACGGGATTGTATTGCAGTATGCCGCAGCACTACCCGAAGACAAACGTAAAATACTTTATGTGGACACCGAACAAAGCCCCTACCATTGTCTGAAAGTGGCAAGGCGCATCCTTCGCATGGCAGGACTTCCAACCGACAGGGACAATGAGAATCTGGAGTTCCTTGCGCTACGCAAGCACACGCCCGAAGAGCGCATCGCCATTGTGGAGCAGGCAATCTACCGTACCGACAACATCGGGCTTGTCATCATTGACGGCATCAGGGACATGGTATATGACATCAACAGCCCGAGCGAAGCGACCTGCATCATTTCAAAGCTGATGCAGTGGACGGACGACAGGCAGATACATATCCATACCATCCTGCATCAGAACAAGGCGGACGAAAACGCAAGGGGGCATATCGGTACGGAATTGAACAACAAGGCGGAAACCGTGCTGCTCGTGGAAAAGGACGAAAAGGATACGGATGTAAGCACGGTACGGGCGGCACATATCCGGGCAATGGACTTCGATGCGTTCGCTTTCCGCATCAACGAAGAGGCGTTACCCGAACTGCTGGACGGGTACAAGTTTCAGAAGAAAGAGCCGGGCAGACCGAAAAAAGAGAAGTTCGATGCTTATCGGGACATTACCGAACATCAGCACCGCATTGCCTTGGAAGCGGCTTTCACGCTGAAAGACGAATACGGCTATCAGGAACTTGCGGAAGCCTTGAAAAGTGCCTATGCCTCTGTCGGTGTGCCGCTTAGTGACAACAAGGTGGTCAGTCTGATTACCACATTGAAAAACAAGCGGATGATAGTGCAGGAGAACGGGAAGAAGTACAGGTTCATGCCCGATTTCCACTATTAGCCGCGTACCGAAACCACTTTACTTTATTCCCGGTGCCTATATATTGGGAATAAAGCGAAGCGGTTCGGAACACCGACAAAGCACTTCACTTTATTACCGTACCCTATATATACGGCAGTAAAGTAAAGCGGTTATAGACCGTATTCTGTAAAGATGTACGGGCGAAAAGAAAAAAACATATTCATCCAAAAACAAAAAACGAATGACAATAACCGATGTAAAGCAGATACGCATTTCCGACTATCTGCACAGTTTGGGGTACAACCCCGTAAAACAACAGGGCGGTAACCTTTGGTACAAGTCGCCTTTCAGACAGGAGAGCGAACCATCTTTCAAAGTGAACACGGAACTGAACCTCTGGTACGATTTTGGCGCAGGCAAGGGCGGCAATATCATCGCACTGGCGCAGGAGCTTTACGCTTCCGATGATTTGCGTTGCCTTTTGGAAAAGATAGCGGAGCAAGCGCCCCATGTGCGACCCGTGTCTTTCTCTTTTGGGCAGCAGTCTTCTTCACAGCCGAGCTTCCAACAGTTGGAAGTCCGTGACCTTGCCCATCCTGCATTGCTCCGTTATCTGCAAGGGCGGGGTATCAATATCGAACTAGCAAAAAGAGAATGCAAGGAACTCCACTTCATGCACAACAGCAAACCTTACTTCGCCATCGGCTTCCCGAATGTGGCTGGCGGCTACGAGGTGCGCAACTCCTTTTTCAAAGGCTGCATCGCACCGAAAGACATCACCCACATACGGCAGCAGGGAGAGCCGAGGGAGAAATGTTTGGTGTTCGAGGGCATGACGGACTATCTTTCGTTCCTCACGCTGCGCATGAGGAACTGCCCTACCATGCCCAACCTTGACAGGCAGGATTATCTCATACTCAACTCCACCGCCAATGTGACGAAAGCCCTTGACGTGCTATATCCGTATGAGCGCATCCATTGCCTGCTTGACAACGACCATGCCGGGTGGAAAGCGACACGGGAAATCGAAAGGGAATACTCCTGCCGTGTGCGTGACTTCTCACATGAATACCGGGGGTATGCGGACTTGAACGACTACCTGTGCGGAAAGAAACAGGAGCAGGATTTGGATTTGCCGCAACAGGGCAAGCAAGCCCGACCATCCGGGCAGCAGGAGCAAGAGCCGACCATGAAGAAAAGCAGGGGGTCCAGAATGTAGGCGCATGTTGTCCGAACGGCTTTTTGAAAAAGCCATAGCTCATTAGGGCATTTTCTACACGCAATGCAAGGCATCGCTAAAAATGCCCTAATGAGCCATAGGGGTTGCACCCCTTTGGAAACCCCGTGAGCCATGCGGCATGACAGCAGGGCGAGCGGAATTATCAACCTAAAAAAAGAACAGAGATATGGGATATGCAGTTTTGCATTTGGAAAAGGCAAAGGGTGCGGACAGCAAGATGTCGGCACACATAGAGCGCACGAGCCATCCGAAAAATGCGGATGAAACCCGTACGCATCTGAACCGGGAACTGGTGCAGTTCCCCGAAGGAGTGAAAAACCGTACCGAGGCGATAGCCCATCGGATAGGGAGCGCAGGTATCAAACGGAAAATAGCAGACAACCAGGTAAGGGCTATCCGTGTATTGCTGACCGGAACCAACGGGGATATGAAACGGATGGAAGCGGACGGGACGCTCAGCAACTGGTGCGACGACAATCTGAAATGGCTGCGTGAGACTTTCGGAAAGGACAATGTGGTTTCGGCAGTCCTGCACATGGACGAGCAGACACCGCACCTGCACGCCACCGTCATACCAATAGTGACGGGGGAACGCAGGAAAGCCAAGCAGGAACAGCAGGACGGGAAAAAGAAATACCGCAAGAAGAACCCGCAGGCGGCAAGGCTCTGTGCCGATGACGTGATGACACAAAAGAACTTGAAGCATTTCCAAGACACCTATGCGGAAGCCATGGGCAAGTACGGGCTCAAAAGAGGTGTGGACGGTTCGGAGGCAAGGCACATTTCAACAGCGCAATACTACAAGGAATTGATAGAGCAGCAAGGCAGCCTGCAGGAGAACATAGGCAACCTGCTGCAACTGGAAGAGGAAGCGCAGAAAAAGTTGAAGCAGGTGAAAGGGGAAATCAACACACAGAAAATGAAGAGTGCGGCAGTGAACGCCACGACAGCCATAGCGGACGGTGTCAGTTCTCTTTTGGGCGGCAGCAAGGTCAAGAGGCTGGAAGCGGAAAACGGTCAGTTGAAGCAGGACATTGCCGATTTGCAGGAACGGGTAAAGGCTGAACAGGCAGAACAGAAAAACATGGAACACCGCCATTGTAGCGAGATTAACAAGATTTACAGGGCGCACCAACAAGAGACCATACAGTATGATGAAAGGCTGAAACGGATAGACACCTATTTCCCTCACGTCAAGGAACTGCTACCCATAGCCGACCAATGCAGGGAAATGGGATTTACGGAGGAAATGACAAGGCAGCTCGTATGTTTCAAGCCTGTAGGGTTCAGGGGAAAGCTCTATTCAAAGGAGCATGGAAAGGAGTTCAAGACAGAACGCTCAACGGCAACCATAGAGAAAAATCCGCAACAGACCGGGAAATTCAGACTGTGCATTGACGGTATGCCGATACTGGAATGGTTCAAGATGAAGCTCCAAGAACTCAAAGAGAAACTGGGGGTAAGTTGTGCCCCCAAAGAGATAAAAGGAGTAAAAAAGGGACTGAAACTATAAAACAACATATTTCGAAAATATATAGTAATATTTCCTATGCGCTTTTGACAATTTTTCCTATTTTTGCATCGGATTGAGCGATAGTTCTCTCCAAGACATATTGGAAAAAAGAAGCGTTGTGCTTATCTTACGAATGAAAACCTGAGAAATTTTCGAATAGATGTAAGGATTAGCATAGTGGTTCTCACGCTATAGCGTGGGCTGCTATTACTACATTGACATCTATAGGTTTTCTCAGGACCTTCATTCAAAATGTGGAATACAGTTCCACGCTTCTTATTTTAATCATTAATAATATAATAAAAATATGAAATCTCTTTATGAATTTAAATCGAACATACAACAGAAAGGGCGCATAATTTTATTGTTTGCATTCAATCTATTTTTTATTTCTATCAATGCACAAAATCAAGAACTAAAAAATAGTTTTGAAAAGATAAACTCTTTATTTAGAGAGTACCGAATAACCTCTATGCTATCAGATTATAGAGTTGTATTCAAAAATGTAAAAATGACATATAAGCATCCTAATATGATAATTTCATATGATACTCGTTTAGCACCTGGATATTCTGCCCTTCCATCAACTAAGTTAGGAAAGAATTCGATTACAATACCCATCAGAGGTACAACTTTTCGTTTAGACTATAATCAAGTACAGATATTTAATCATTCAGATGGCATTGAAATAATGGAATGTGGACAAAAGAATTTAGAAGGTTTATGGACTATTCTAACAAAAGATGGTATCCTTTCAAAAAAGATATATAATGAACTGTGTCAATTCCAAAACTTAGTGACAAGTAGTGGATTTATGGGGAATTTAGGTACAATAAATTCCACTTCTTCCGTTAATAGTGCAAACAAATATAATCGAAAAGTCATAAAATTAAAACGCCAAGCAAGTAATGTTTATACAATACCATGTAAGGTTAATGGACTTTCTTTAAATTTCATTTTTGATACAGGAGCTAGTGCAATATCAATTTCAAAAAGTGAAGCTATTTTCATGTTAAAAAACGGTTACTTATCTGTTAACGATATTATTGGTAATCAACAATTTCAAACAGCAAGCGGTGATATACAAGTTGGAACTAAAATAATTATAAAGAAAATTGAAATAGGAGGTTTAATTCTTCAAAATGTTGAAGCTTCTGTTGTTCATAATGAAAATGCCCCTTTGCTGTTAGGACAAAGTGCTTTGAGTAAACTAGGAAAAATAGAAATAGATTATAATAATTCAACATTAACAATAATCAGAGACAGATAAATGAGAAAGAGCAATAGAATTTTGGCTAGAACATTTAAATATTTAAACCGATTAAATTTTTGTCAACATAAAGAAGGTTACTTTAAACATATTTCGGTACTTAAACAAATTCCCTACGAAATTTATGATTTAGAACCTACTAACAATAATTATGTATATAGAGCTGTAATGAATCAGCCCAATATTCATTTTACAAACATTAGCAGAATAGCATTTAATCCATCCCCGAATTATATATCAAGAGCTAATTTATCAAAACAACCTATAGCTTATTATGCTTGTGCTTACGATACTGCATTAATAGAAGCCTGTCATGATAAATTGCGACAGTCTAATGAACGTTCTTTTCTTTTAACTGTATCTAAATGGAAAGTCGTGAAGAAAGTTCCTGTACAAATTATATGTAATTGCCCACAAACTCAAAAAGCGGGTACTGATTTATATTATTTTTATGATAAATGCCGATTAAAAAGGAAAAGTATGTTACCTGCAAAAAAATATAGAACATGGTTTCTTAAAACTAGATTTATATCAGAACAATTTGCAAAGGAAGCAAATGATAATATGGACTACTATATTACAGCAAGGTATTCTAGCCAAATATTAACAAAAACAGAAATTAAAGGAATAATTTATCCCAGTGTACAATACTTATACAAAGGCTTCAATTATGCTTTTTCTCCAATATTATTTCAAAACGGGAGCTTTTGTTTAGAAAGTATTTCAGAATATAGAGTAAGTTTTGATAAAAAAGATATAACCAAATATCCAATTATTAAACTAGAAAAATCTACTTGCAATTTTTTCAATGATAATATTATATGGGAATAAATTATTGAAACCGAACAAAAATTACACTACATCAATAATATTGAATATCATCATTCTAAATGATAAACAAAAGGAGTTATAACTTACTCACGCAAGGTTTGATACAACTCTTTTTTCTCTTTGCCCCTTTTTGTGGACCTGGGGAGAATCGAACTCCCGTCCAAACGAGGAAACCATACGCTTTCTACATGCTTATCTTTGCCTAAGTTTTTCGAGCATAAGCAAGACCAAAGCCACCAACTTATACCTTATCCTCTAAGATTTCGTAAGAGCTACGAGGAGAAACTCAAACTATTCCCGATTTTGCTGTGCCACTTTATCAAACGCTTCGGAACAAGAGCTTTTGAGTGACATCTCGTTTCTACCACTTTGGTAGAAATAAAGTTAATCTACTATACTTCGATTAAGCAGCGAGAGCATAATTTTCGTTGCCAGATAAA
>ERZ857882.207-NODE-207-length-72798-cov-6.786041_pt1 | contig 72798 bp, 54 predicted proteins | sample MGYA00519697_ERZ857882 | MGnify/ENA primary metagenome ERZ857882 (study PRJEB31778, sample SAMEA3449373) | human gut metagenome | biome: human gut; feature: human-associated habitat; material: faeces | place: United Kingdom | collected 2010/2012 ...
GGGCGCAATCCGATCTCGAGCATCATCCCGTGTCATCGCGTGGTGGGTGCAAACGGCAGCCTGACCGGCTATGCGGGCGGGCTCGCGGCCAAGCGTTTCCTGCTCGCGCACGAGGGCGCGCCGCTGCCCCCGTTGCGCGATGCGGGCGCGCCCAACCGGTGACGGCGAAAGGGGGCGGGCGATGGACTGGCCGGACGGGCGGCAGCGATGCCGCTGGGCAAACCCGAAGAACGAACGCTATGTGCGCTATCACGACGAGGAATGGGGCGTGCCGCTGCACGACGACGGGCGGCTGTTCGAGCTGCTGGTGCTCGAATGCTTTCAGCCCGGGCTTTCCTGGGAATGCTTGCTCAACAAGCGCGAGGCGTTCCGCCGCGCGTTCGACAATTTTGACCTCGAGGCGGTCTGCGCCTACGACGAGGCCAAATGCCGGGCGCTGCTGGCCGACCCCGGCATCATCCGCAACGAACGCAAGATCCGCGCGGCGGTCGGCAACGCGCGGGTGTTCCGCCAGATCCGGCAGGCGTGCGGCAGCTTTGCCGCATACCTGTGGGGGTGGACGGACGGCCGGGTGCTGCACGAATGCGGCGCAACGCGCTCGCCGCTGTCGGATGCGGTGTCGCGCGATTTGACCCGCCGCGGCATGCGCTTTACCGGCACGGTGGTCGTCTACTCCTTTTTGCAGGCCGCCGGCGTCATCTCCAGCCATGAGCCCGGGTGCTTCCTTGCGCAGCCCGCCGCCGGCGCGCCGCCGGGCGGTCGCCCCGGCCGGTGACCGGCGCGGCCATGCCCGCCAAAGAACAACGAACGGGGCGCCTGCCGGCGCCCCGTGGATTTTCTCGCCCGCCGCCGGTTTGCCGCTCAAAAGAGCGGGACGAGCCGCGCCAGCAGGATGTAACGCGCATTGGCAAACGCATACGCGCAGGTGGAGAGGGTCACAAGCCGGTCGCCCGCCGAAACGATGACGGGCGCCGCAAAATCCGATTGGGCGCGCGCCCGCTCCACGAACGCCAGGAACGCCGCCTCGTCCGCAAACCGCTTTTCATAGCCCTCGCCGCCGGCCCGGGTCGTATAACCGGCCACAAGGTCGAGCCGGTAGTCGCCCGCCTCCGTGAGCAGGTACAGCCGCGGGTGCGCCTCGTAATACGACTGCTCCCGGTAGCGCTCCAGCGCGCCGAACATGGAGCCGTTTTTCATGTGATGGCCGTGGATGACGGTGTTGCGGTCGGAAAAACCCGGGGCGTTTTCGCAGTCCACAAACAACGTCCCGCAGGCGTTGCGCGTGCCGTCCGGCAGGTGGTTCAGATAATAGGCGTTGTCCGTCCCGGCGACGACCGGATAATTGAGCGCCGTCCCCTCGCCGTACAGCCAGCCCGCCACCGTGCCGTCCACCGCTTCAAGCGCGGAGAAGTCCACCGCAACGGGCGCCTGTTCCGGCTGCGGCGCGGCCTCCGTCCCCGCCGTACCGGCCGCCGGCGCTTCCTCCGCCTGGGTGGAAAGCGTAACCACTTGCTGCGCGCGCACGGTGACGGCTTTTACGGCCAACGCCCCATAGGCCTCGCCGCCGGCGCGATGGTCGCGCGTTTCCCATAGCGCCATGCCCAGGCATCCGAGCAGCAGCAGCGCGCACACGACGATCCATACCGTATACGGGCGCGTCCGCCGGCACACACGGCGCTTCACGCCGTTACCCCCTTTTCGCCGCTCGCCGGCGCAGCACCAGCAGCGCCGCGATGGCAGCGGCCATCACCGCCGCTCCCACAAGCCAGGGCAACGGGTTGGCCGCGTCGCCGGTCACCGGCCCGGGGCCGGGCGTGGGCGTCGGCGCCGCCGGCTCCTCCTCCACGGTGAATACCCAGACCACGTCGCCCGTTGCGGCGGCAAAGGCGTTGTCCATCTCGATGGGCACGGTCAACGCCGCCGTCAGCGTCAGCTTTGCGCCCGGATAGAACACGCCGAGCAGCACGTTCTCCGCCAGCCCGTCCTGTTCCGCCGGCGGCGCCTCATACAGCTCCGTCGGCCCGAGATCGCTCGTCACGGTCAGCCGGAGCTGCTCGAGAAACGCGCGCTGCGCCTCGTCCGCCGGCTGCTGGCGCAGATAGATGCGCACGGCGGCATCGCTCTCGTTGCGCACGTTGATGCGCTGCGTGAGCACATCGCCCGGCATCACGCCCTTGAAGTCGCGGAACAGATCCGTTGGCGACCCGTCGCCCACGTCCGAAAACACGAACGTCGTCTCGCCGCCGGTATACGTCACCGTCGGCTCGCCCTCGGCCAGCGCCGGCAGCGGCAGCAGCGCCAGCAGTGCGGCGGCCAGAAGCGCGAATATCCTGTTGCGTCGTTTCATATCGACCCCTCCTTCCCGTCAGCCCGCCGCGGCGACGCTGCCGGGCGCAATCGTCACGCCCCATGCTTCCTGCACGGCGCGCGCCGGCGCGCTCTGCACCGCCGAGGCGATCACGTCCACGACCTGATCCGGCGCCAGCGCCAGATGCTCGATCAGCACGCCGGTCTCATCGCCGCCTGCCACCGGCAGCGTATAATAATAGTAGCCGTCGCTGTGAAGCACCCAGCCGTCGCCCGGGGTGAAGCTGAGGGCGGGCGCCGGGCGCGTGCCGTCCACGCCGTCCCCGCACAGGTAGTAGCTCACGAGCGATACGCGGATGTACGCGTCGGTATCGCCGGTGTTGCGCACGCGCACGCGCTCCTTGGCCTGCCCGTCGAACGTCTCCTCAACCTCGCACGTCACCCGGCCTGGCAAAAAAGTGTTGACCTTTTCGCCGGCGCTGTCGATGAGGAACGCCGCCGCGCCCGCCGCGCCTGCAAGGAGCGCCAGCGCGAGGAGCGCGCAGAGGACGGTCGTCTGCCGCCGCGTCCACAGACGCGGGGCCGGTTGCTTTGTGCCGTTTTCCATGTCGTTCCCCCCTTTTTACGCTTCGTCCGTATACACGTTGGTGCAGTAACAGTCTCCGCCGAGCCACTGATCGTTCTCCAGGCGGTTGGCGATGACAACCATGCCGTCCGGGCAGGCCCTGGTCAGCGTCGCCTCGCCCGTCCGGCCGGCCTCATACCGCCACGACCAGTCCCCGTCCTCCGTGACGGTGTAGACGCCGACGGGCAAATTCCGAATCGTTACGCTGCCGTTGCCATGGACGACAACGGTCATCGAAAACCCGGCCCCGTTCGTCACGGCAAACAGGAACGAGTCGCCCGCGTCCGCCGCGCCGGTCTTGCGGATGGTCAGCGAACAGGCCTTCACATACACGGTAAACCGATGGTCCGCCGCGCCGTCGCCGGTATTGATCATTGTCGTATCAGCGGTCACGTCCCTGCCGCCGATGCCGGCGGCCACGTCCACGTCGGTATCCCGGACAAACGCGCCCGCCAGGGGATCATAGTCGAGCGTCAGCGCCGGCGTGAGATCGATATAGTCCGCATACGGCATTTTCTCACAGACCGCGCTGACAAACGCTTCGTAGTCCATCGAGGGATAGCCGTTTTTCGCCGCAAGAAAATAGTTTTTATCCGGTATGGGCGCAAAATAGACGTGCCCGGCATTGCCCTTGAGGTAATTTTCGTAGATCCACGCGAAGCGCTCCGCCGCGTGCTCCACAGACGATTCGTTCATGGGATAGTCGAGCTTTGCAGCGCAGCCGTCCGCGAGATAGATGCCGTGGTCGTCCTTCTGGCCGAGCGCGCCGCGAAGCGTCCACGCCTTGAGCCGCCGAAAGCCGTCACGCAGTGGAAACTGATCCTGCGATGCGCTTTCAAAGCCCGTCATATAGCTTCCGTTCAAAACCGCCTCCGCCGAGAGCTTCGGCATCTGCGCAAGCGCTCTGCGCTCCGAGGCGGAGACCGCGTCCGCGGGCTTGAGGACGTTCCACACTGCAAGCCCGAACAGCAAAACGCCTGTCAGGACGAGCACGGAGCACTGTCTTCGTTTTTCCGTCATATCCGTCCCTCCTTAAAAAATCCGGTAACCGGCAAATTTGTAAGCACTCAGGTAAGAGGTTCCCACCAGCACCATGGATACCAGGGACTTGAAAATACCTATCGCCGTGGACAGCGAGTAATTGGCATTGACCAGACCGATCCGGTATACAAGCGTATCCAGCACATCCCCCGTCTTATACACCGTGGGGCTGTAAAGATTGAAAATCTGGTCAAAATTGGCATTCATGACAGAGCCGATGTTCAAAAGCAGCATCAGCATGATTATCGGCAGCATTCCCGGCAGGGTGATGTGTATAATCTGCTGGAGCCGGTTCGCCCCATCCATCACAGCCGATTCATAAAGGCTGGGGTCAATGGACGTAATGGCCGCCAGATAAACAATGGTATTAAACCCGAATTCCTTCCAGATATCCGTAACCACCATGGTTCCCTGGAAGAACCGGTTGTCCCCCAGGAAGAACACCGACTGCCCTCCCATCGCCATGATCAGCTTGTTTACAATGCCTGTGGAAGGGGAAAGGATATCAATCAGCACCCCGGACAGGATAATCCAGGATAAGAAATGCGGCAGATACACTATCGTCTGTACCGTTCTTTTCAGCTTCGAATTTCTGATTTCATTGATCAGGATAGAAAAAAGGATCGCTATGACAAGTCCCAGAGCCAGTTTTTCAAAGCTTATCAGCAAGGTGTTGCGTAAGGCTCTTAAGAAATCCGGATAGTTGGCTATATACTTGAACCAATAGGTCCCCACCCATTTCTGATCCCCGAATAAACCCTTCGCCGGTATGAATTTCTGAAAGGCAATCTTCCATCCATACAGGGGAAGGTAATTGAAAAGAAACAGAAGCACCATTCCCGGCAGCAGCATCAGGTAAAAAGGAACGCTCTGCTTCAGCCGCTGTGCCGGCCGCCGTTTGGTCTCAATAATTTTCTGTTTTTCCATATCAGGCCTCCCGTGTCCGGGCTGCGTGTCTGTCCGCAGCCCGTTTCTATATCCGTCAGTTGTTCATTTCCTGATACCATTCGTTGATTTCTCCGGTGATTTCTTCGCCGCCCAGGGCCTTCCACTGCTCCACAAAGGAATCAAATTCATCAACAGGCGCCTGTCCGGTAATAATATTGGTAAAGGTCTGGATTTCCAGATCCTCCAGCACCGCCTGGTTCTCTATCATGGATTCCGATACGAAGGAACCGCGCACATCATTGGTCAGGTTATTCTTTTCCCGCTGTTCCAGTGCATACATAAACGTCTGCCCGCAAAGGCGGTAGGTGAACTGCCAGGAGGCTGCACTGATGGAAGGCTCCCCGAAGTTATCCGTCATTTCGGATCCGTCCTCCGCATAGCGCTGCATGGCATAGAACTGATCCTTCGCCAGATAGTTATTGTCTATCCATGTGGTATCCCCATCCTCCATAGCCTGGAACCAGTGCTCCCACCGGGCGATATTGCCGTGCTCCGTTTCCGGGCTGTACAGACGGTAGGAGTCGTTATTCCACATATCCTCCCACTCTTCATAGGAGATTGCCAGCTCAGGATGCCCCTCCGGCCCGGTTTCCTGCGGCCCAAGTCCCATGTAGTGCATGTAATTGCATACCTTTACCACGGCTTCCGGATTGGCAAAGTCTTTCTTCACCACCAGCCACTGGCTGCTGTAATCATATACAATGGGTGAGGTTTCTTTTCCGTCCACGGAGGGTATGGGATAGACCTTCCACTCCAGGGAATCCGGATCCTCCGAATTCTCATACAGGGACTGCAGGCAGGTTCCCATCAGGCCGGTCCACTGGATGCCGAACATGGCCCCCAGCTGTTCTTTTGTCACCAGCTCCGCTTCGGTATCATAATCCTTTACAATGAATTCCGGATCGATCAGGCCGTCCTTATAGTATTGGGCAAGCTTTTCCAGCACCGGCTTCATTTCCGGCTGGATGCTGCCGTATACCACATTTCCGTCGGCCCCCTGGATCCATGCGTTAGGATAGGCCCCGAAAGCATTGGCGATGCTGGTCGCTTCAAAACCGGTATCCCATAGTTTCTTGGTCAGGCCGATACCGTATTCATCCTTCTGCCCGTTGCCGTTGGGATCGTTATCGGCAAAGGCGTAAATCATCTTTTCGAAATTCTCCCAGGTATCGGGTTCCGGCAGGTTATTGTCCTTCCTCCATTTCTCGTTGACAAAAAGGGCATGGCAGGTTTCGATCCTGGGCTGCACCCAGGGGATGCCGTACAGCTCCCCGTCCACCGTCGCCGCGTCAAAGGGGAACGTCCCATCCTGCGTCATGGCCTCCTTTGCCTGATCGGTTACATAACCGTCAAACACGTCCGTCAGGGGCTGCAGCAGCCCGGCTTCGATCATCTGGTGCATCTGCGTCAGGGAAACGTTCATCACATCCGGGAGATCACCGCTGGCAAGCATCAGGTTCACTCTCTCGTCATACTGCTCTTTGGCAGCCAGGAATACATATTCAATGTCAATGTTGAACAGCTCCCGCATTTTGGCGCTCCAGAGGCTGTTCTCATAATCCGTGGCCGACGCGGTGGTGGCAATGCTGGTCATGGCCGTCACCTTTACCGGCTCCTCATATTTTCCGAAGGGATCCCCTTTTTCTATCGGTGCTTCTGCTTCTTCTACCGTTTCCTGCGATGCTTCTGCCTGTGTGGTTTTCGATTCTTCAGAAGGCTCTTCTGCCCCCACGCCGCTGCCACAGCCTAATTGGGACACCAGTAAAACTGCAGACAACCCCAATGCCAGAATAGATGTTACTCTTCTTTTTTTCATACAACCCTCTCCTTTTGATTTATTAATCCAGCAGATTATCAAACAACCTGGATACGGGAGCGGTCAACCGGATATTCTCCCGATAACCGCCGTCTGTACCTTCAGGAAAGAAGGAAAGCAGGCCTTCTCCTTCCCATCCTTTTGGTGCATACCGTCCAATTTCCAGCAGCTCATCCGCTTCCTCTGCCAGTATATCGGCAGGCCTTTTGGTTCCTCTGCTAAATTCCTCCCTTTTGCCGCCAAACTGCACGGCCTTTACATAGCCGTCCGTGTAATAATCCATCCGTAGAATAAGCTTTCCTTTTCCCCAACAGCTGACCTTCTGCAGCCTAATGCTATCCCCTGCATTTCTGATCCGTAGGGAAAGCACAGTCCCCCTGCCTTCACAGCCATTTGCTCCCAGGTATACGCAGCCGCTGTCTTTATCATATTCTGCATAGCACTTTTTCCACCGGTTCGGGTAATAGTGCAGGGTTTGCCTGATTTCAAGACCCGGATTTAAGGTCACTTTTCCTTCCGGTTCTGCATTTCCTTCTATATAAAGGACATCCCATATCCCCAACAGGAACCGGGGCAGTTCTACCCTTCCTTCCCGTACCGGCAGACGAAACTGCTTCTGCAGCCTGCGCTGCGGATCCTTCTCCAATCCCTTCAGGAACTGGCTGTCTATCACGCAGACATCCGCCCAGGCAAAGGTGGAAGGAATTCCGTAAATACATTCTTCTATTTCTTTTACTTCCTCTGATTTATTCCAGAGCAGGGCAGCAAAACGTTCTTTATCCGCGGAAGCCAAGCAGCCCAAATCCGGACAGCACTGTACATCCGCCCTCTCTACCGGCATTCTTCCATATAATTCAAAGGCAAAATACCCTGGCCGGATCCTGCCAAGGTAATCCGTCAGCCCCAGGGCATCCACGCCAGAATCCAGCATCTGCGCCCAATGGACCAGTTCCACATCTGTTTCTTCCAGAAGGACTTCTATCACAGTCAGAATCTCCGGCAGAAGCGCCGGCTGTTCCAGTTTTGTTTTTTTATACGGCCACGGCGGAGGAACTGAATTCAGCTCGTTGATATGGATTTCTGCATTGTTAAAACAGGATTTCTCCGCCAGTACTTCCCGCATCAGATGGAGCCGCCTTACATACACCTGTTCCTGGAATCCATAGGAATGGAAGGAAAAGAAGTCTAAAGGCAGCCCCTTTTTCTCTGCAAACTCCAGAAAAGCCGCTATATTCTCCCTGCATTCCTGTTCCGGAAGAACAAAGGCTTCCGCCGGTCCTCCCACCAGTGCCTCCGGATCTCCCTGCCGGATCCCTGTCACACCGTACTCATAAAGCTTGTTATAATCCTCCGGTGTTCCGTCAAAAAAGGCACCGGGATTTATGGGTTCGTTATAAATTTCCTGATATCCCAGAGGCGAATCCAGCTCCCGGTAATGCGCCGCAAAGTTTTTCATAATCTCCCTGTATTTCTCCCAGTCCGTAGGGATACTGCGGAAGCTGCCGCCTTCCGGCTGTACCGGCAGCGGAACATAACACCAGGAATAATAAGGAGTCACCCTGTTATCTTTTAAGACTTTTACGAGTTTATCCGACTTATCCCAATGATACCGGATGCCTTCTTCCGTTTCCTCCGCCATGTCACCCAGCTCCATGGAGCGTTCCCCAATAAATAAGTCCATACGCAATGATGATATCCGGCACCTTTGAAATAAGGCCGCATCTTTGCAGGTGCGTTCCAGCGGAACAAGACCTGAATCAAACATGGCAAACTTCTTAAATAGAGGTATGCCTGCCTTACTTGATAAATTTATAGATACTTTCTCTCTCCCCATAATGCTTCCTCCCTTATGCACTCTTTGGTTTGTTATTCCGTATTTGAATCCATCTGTATATGCAGTTCCTCTCTTACTTTTTCTTGCATATCATTTCCCCTCTCCTTTTGGTGGGCGTCCACCTGTTGCCACTAATTATAGGTGGTTGCCATTTTGTTGTCAAGTTAATTTTATTATTAAATTCTTTGCTATTATGTAGTCAAAGTGGCAACACAAAGGAGGTATTTACTATGCCAAATGCACCACACAAAAATCCACACTATGCACTTCGTATTCCATCTACCACTATGGACAAGTTAAAATATATTGCCGAATATAACGGTCGTTCTGCCAACAAAGAAATTGAACAGCTTATCCTCAAACACATAGCCGCATGGGAGAAAGTACATGGTGAGATTACTTTTGACTCTTAATTCACTCTTTCAACATTATCAGTGTAAGTTGCCTGAATGCTATCCTATATTGTTCGTTCTCCATTTCTTCAACTACATTCCAGAGGAAAAAAGACTTACGCCGTCTCTTCTTAATAAAGAAAATAAAGAAGACCGGAATGCGTATATAAATAAACATTCCGGTCCCTTAACACTTTCAATATCTAAATAGTAAATCTAAACTTTACCTGGCAACACTACCTCTCCAATCTGCTATTGTTCCATCCGTTTTCCATAATAACTCCGCAGAAAAGAACCTTCATATTCTAAACTTCATGATACAGTTCAGCAAAGTAATAGAAAGTTCCTGAAACAAATCTTCATCAAACACATTGTGTTCCATTGAATTCTTAACAAGCAGTGGCTTATACATTCGTATAATCTCTTCCTGTGCTTTCAAATTCCCTTTCTGGGCATCTTCTAATAGACTCTCAAAATTCATCCGTTGTTCCCTCCATCCTTCTTCTCATTTTACGTATCACATAATAATATGCCATCTCCGCCTGTTTTCCAGTAATACCAAGCCTTTTTCCCAGTTCTTCAAATTCTAGTTCTTCAAAGACACGGCCAAAAATTAACTTCTTTTCCCGTTCCTTCAAACATGCAATTGCATAAATCATTTTCTGCCCTTGAGTAAGTCTTATAATTTCCTCCAGCTTACTAATATCTTGGGATTCCTGTATGATTTGCTCCATTACATATTTATTGAATTCTTCTGAAAAATCCGTATACGTCAGGTCCAGCATTTCCAAGACAGCATATTTCCGCCCTTTGTTGCGATTTTTATTTTCCAGGTATCTGGCCCTTCGGTTGGAAACAGCGGCTACCACATATGCTGAAAAGCGGTTCTGCATTGACTGCGTTTTCTGTTCTTTCATATGTACCTCCTTTTCACTTCGTTCATATGCAACAAAGTAAAAAGGAGGTCCACGGCAAAAATTCCAACTAAATATAAATTTCAGAAAAATAAAAAAGCGAACATTTATCTTTTTAAATTCAAGATAAACATTTCGCTCATTTACACTATTGATTACCAATAGAGAGTGTTTTATATTACCATAATAACTTAAATTAGGGGTCGAACGGCATTGAATTCCTTTTGATTTTTGGCTTTCCTCCTGAAAACAGTCATATGCCATAACAAATAATCCGTTAATAAAACCATTTCTAAGAGACTATTATGTCATATATTAGTTATTTATAAGAAGTGTATTGCCGTATTTTATAAAGCTTTCATCAAATTATACCCCTATGTCTATTGATTCTAAAATTTAAGGTTCTTTTATAAAGAATACCTTTCATAAACTACATGCATTCAATTAGAAGAATTTTAATTTCAAAAAACTATATTATATTTGTTAACTCTGCCGGCAAATTTATATTCAATAATGTGAATAACTTTTACCACGTTAAATTATCCTTTTCATTATAATTGAAGTTACAATTTTAAATTTCCTATTTATCATTTTATAAGGATATTTTATCTACCGGTGATATTTTTATTTGGTTTTTATACCATCTGTGGATATTGACTATTGTTCTGTACCATTCTTCTGCATTAGCACCTGCACACCTCATTACCGCTATCCTTTTATTCCATCCATGGCAATCCCATCTACCAGATACCGCTGGAAGAAAATAAAGAAGATAATAACCGGAAGCAGTGATATAACAGACATTGCAAACAAACCGCCGTAATTATTATAGGAGTTTGGATCAAGATACATATTCAGCGCCAGCGGTATCGTAAAGCGATCCACACTGTTCATAAAAATCAGCGGCTGGAAGAAATCCTGCCAGATCCAGTAAAACGCAAAGATGGACGACGTAATAATTGCGGGTTTTACTACGGGTACGAGAATCAGGAACAAGGTCCTTATCTTTCCGCACCCGTCAATTTCCGCCGCCTCATCCAGCTCTCTCGGAATTCCCCGGAAGAACTGGACCATCAGGAAGATAAAAAAAGCGCCCCCAAATATCCAGGGAAGGACAAGCGCCGTTCTCGTGTCAATCAAATGCAGCTTCTTCAATATAATGTATTGCGGTACCACCATGACCTGCGGAGGGATCATCATGGTCATCATGACACAGCCGAACCAGAAACCGGAGAATTTGAATTTCAGTCTGGAAAGCGCATAAGCCGCCAGCAAAGAAGAAAATACACATCCTAATGTACCCACGACCGTCACTACCAGAGAATTCATAAAAAATGTGGCAAATTTCACTCCTCCAATCCCTGCAAAACCGCTGCCATAATTGGCGGCTGCATCCCATACCTTCGGAATCAGGGAATATGTATCCAAAAACATTGTTTCATTGCTCTTAAAGGAACTTGCAAGAAGCCAAAGCAAAGGATAAATCATCAAAAATCCAAGTGCGCATGCTCCTGCATGAAACAAAACTGAGTTTATTTTTTTCTTTGTTTTCCTTCTCAACTTCTCACCCCTCCTCAGACTCATAATATACCCAGTTCTTCTGCGTCTTGAATATAATCACGGTAAAGACTGCGATAATTGCGACCAGAATCCAGGCAAGGGCACAACTGTAGCCCATATCAAAGTATGTAAATGCCCTGCGGTATAAGTAAAGCACATAGGACAAAGTACTGTCTAACGGTCCGCCGTCTGTAATGACAAAGCTCTCCGTGAATACACGGAATCCGTTGATAATCTGCAATATCAGGTTAAAAAAGATTGTGGGGGTCAGCATAGGAAGGGTAATTTTGAAAAAAGTGTAGGAAGGCCTTGCCCCATCCACCATTGCTGATTCATACAGAGAAAATGGTATCTGCTTTAACGCGGATAAAAAGATCAGCATGGAGGAACCAAACTGCCATACTCCCATGAGTATAATAACACTGAGCGCCGTCTTGGGATTCCCCAAAAATGAGGTGGTCTGCTGAATTCCGAATAAGGACAGCAGAGTCATAACCACTCCCTTGTTCCCGAATATCTGCTTCCAGACAACAGAAACTGCGATGCTCCCGCCTATGATGGACGGAACATAATACAGTGTCCTGTAAAGACCGAGCCCTTTGTGCTTTTTATTCAAAAGCATTGCCACGAACAATGCAAATGCCAGCCTTAAAGGAACAAGTATCAGAACATATAAAAAGGTTACTTTCAGCGCCTGCACAAAGGTTTCGTCCTGTGTAAAGGCGCGCGCATAGTTTGCAAATCCGATTATTTTGGGCTGATTTAACAAGTTGAAATCCGTAAAGGAATAATACATGGAAATAACTGCCGGAACCAGCCACATTCCAATAAAGCCCACCAGCCAGGGCGCCATGAGCAGGTAGGCTACCGCATTGCCGGCCAGTTTGGCATTGGCTCTTTTCTTTTTATTCTTCATAATCCGCATTCAATCTCCTCTTTCCTGTCGGAGGGGACCATTTGCCATGGTCCCCTCCTGCATATCAGTTATTCCGTGAAAGAATCGCATCCGCATCTTTTCTGAATTTAGCCGCCGCCTCTTCAGGAGTTATCTGCCCATAGAAAGCGCTGTAGGCTGCGTTCTTAAAAGCCTCATTGACCTCAGACATTCCAACCGGGTCAGGATCGGGCGTTTCACCGCAGAGAACCAGAGCATCCTCCACGCCCTTGAACATTGCTGCCTGCTGATCCGATAATTTGCCGGAGGAAACCATATAATCACGGATGTTGGAAGATACCGGGGTACCTCTTTCCGCCATCATAATATCGTTGGCTTCCTCTGAATTGATAAACCAGTTGATAAATTCCGCCGCTTCCTTCTTAACATTAGAGGTTTCCGCAATGGAAAAGAACATGCCGGGCTTCATCCAGAGCCCCTTGGCATCAGAGCCGGCAGCCATTGGCGGAGTTACCATTTTCAGCTTATCATTCGTGCCGCTTACCTTTGTCGCGTAGTTATTCCATTCCGTCAGCATGGCGCCTTCTCCGGTTACAACCGGCCTTCCTTCTTCTCCCAATGTCTGGATTGCCGCATACTCATCCGGATTCGGCGCGGCTCCCTTTTCCATTAAACCGGCCCACATTTGGATAAAATCCGCACAGAGCTTGTCATCCGCATAACCGATTGTCTTCTTGTCCTCGCTGAATAAGCTTTCCCCATGCTGCCTTACCCAGTAGTTAAACAGGTTGGTATCATCAACCGGGCCGCCTGCCATGCCGTATTTTCCGGTCTTCTCCTTAACCGTCTCCGCCGTCTTGATAAAATCATCCCAGGTCCAGCTGCTGTCCGGCTCCTCCACACCTGCCTGCGTTAATACCTCCGGGTTATACCCCACCGATAAATATGAGCTGCTGAGCACCAGACCGTTTAATTTCCCGTTTATGTTTCCTGTATTAAGTAAATTTTCATCAATTGTTGATGTGTCGATTGTCCCGTCGTCAACAAACTGCTGTAAGTCAGCCAGGGAGTTATTTTTAGCATAGGTTGTGATATAGAGATAATCCATCTGTACAATGTCAGGCATGGAGCCGGAAGCAGCCTGTGTTGCCAACTTGTCAAAGTATCCATCCCAGCCTGACGGCATAGCCTCAAACGTTACGTTGGGATGGGATGCCGTGTAAGCATCCAGCATTTTCTGTGTGTAATCATGCCGGGCCTGGCCTCCCCACCAGGTAATCTTAAGGGTAACCGGTTCCCCTTCACTTGTGTTTTCCGTTCCTTCCGGCTGTGCATCCGCTACGGAAGCCTCTGTGGACGGGGCTGCCGGGCTGCTTTTCTCCCCGCTGTCATTTGAACCGCCGCAGCCTGCCAGGGAAAACACCATGGCCGCCGCCATTCCCATAGCTGTCAGTTTTTTTAAATACCTTCTCATAATTACCGCTCTCCTTTTCTGATTGCTTCTGTTTGCTTTTGATGGCTTAATTATATCGTTTTTATCCGGAAACCTGAATGCAGTTTCCAGATTACCTGCCTGTAAAATTCCGACTAAAAACAGGAAAAAGGAGCTTCCCAGGCAAACATTCTTTTCTGAGAAGCCCCTTCTTTTAATCATTTGCAAATTTCCGACTTTTCCTGTCTATCAGCATTTTCCGATATTCAGACGGCGTCAGGCCCGTACTCTTTTTAAATATCCTGGCAAAATACTGCCCGTCGGCAGGATATCCAATCTGCTCGGCCAATTCGGATATCCGGATTTCCGGATCAAAAGCCATCAGACGTTTTGCCAGTTCTACCCGGATCCGTACCAGGAAGGAAGAATATTTCTCATTGGTATATCGGAAGAAAAAACGTCCGAAATAATCTTCATTCATAAACAGCACTTCTTTAGCCAGATACTGCAGGCTTAATTCCGGGTTCTTAATATTCCGGTAAATACCGTACAGGATAGCCTTCATGCGGCTTCCATCCTTTGTATCGGGCAGCGATAAGCCCAGGAAGGAAGCACACTCCTCAATCACTGTCTCCAGAAGCTGCCAGACATCCTCCGTTTTTAAACTTGGATTTTCTATTTCACAGAAAATTTTCAGAAAGAATCGGAAGGAATCCTCCGTCTTTTGTCCTGAAAACCCGCTCATTTCCATCTTAACATAAGAAGAGTAAATCTCGAACAGTACCTCCGGATAATCCTTCGCCGCCCTGATTCTATCGTAATCCAGAACCATGACCGCACTGTCTTCCATTTTGCCCCGGCCTGAAAAATCATAGCTCAAAAATTCTGTTTTCCCTTCCAAATCCCCAAGGAAAAACAGCTCCTGGAGCTGAGAATACAGCCTACTTACTTCCTCTACGCCTCCGGCTCTGCTCACAGCCGAACGAAGCCTTATCTGCTTATATTTTCCATACTCCTTATGGACCTTCAGGATCAGCGGCTGCAGATTATCCGCCATCTCCTCCGGAAGCAGATAGATCATTTCCTTTTTGAAGGAAGTGCTCATATAGACATTCTCCACACCCACAAGCTCTGTCAGTATGTTTGTCAGCACAAACTGATCCAGCTGATCCAGTTCCACGGGGGATTGTATTCCCAGCAGGACAAATGAATTTCTGATGTCCTCCATGAATTTCTCCAAAAGGATTTTATCGGATACGGAAATTTCCTTTTTCGTTATCAGGAACCCAAGGATTTGTTCTTTCACACGCGGAAGCATACGGGCCAGAGTGCTTCGGTATTCCTGCTCCGATTTTCTTTTATTTTCCAGCTCGGCCAGTTCCCCTTTTACCTTCTGAAGGACTTCTACAATCTTTTCCTCATCACAGGGTTTTAAAATATAATGCCTGATTCCCAGCTCCATGGCTCTGCTTGTATGCTCATATTCTCCATATCCGGAAAGTACCACAAAAAGAATATCGGGGTACAGTTCCTTCGTATTCCGTATCAGCTGGATTCCATCCATGACAGGCATTTTGATATCCGTGATTACAATATCAGGAACATGCATCCGGATTTTCTCAAGCCCTTCGATTCCGTTCCACGCCGTATCTACCAGCTCCATATCCAGCTTCTCCCATGGAATAATCTCCGCCATCGCATCACGCTCGATGTCCTCATCGTCTACCAGTATTACCTTAATCATCGCTTTTCATCACCTCTGCCTTCGGAATCCTGATCGTTACGGTTGTGCCGTTTCCACTGGCGCTTTCGATCTTAAAGTCAGCCTCCTGATCAAACGCCATTTTCAGCCTCTCATAAATATTTTTCAAGCCGATGCCATGGCCTTTTGGCTCTGCAGTGAAGCTGCGGACCGCTTCCAGCTCCTCCTCCGTCATGCCCGGACCGTTATCCGAAACGGTGATAACGATCCGCTCCTTCTCTTCTCTAACCCCAACGGATATCCTGCATGGCGTCAGCATCTTCTCAACACCATGATAAATAGAATTCTCAACCAGAGGCTGCAGCGTCATATGCGGTATGAGGTATTGCCCCGAAGCTTCACTTTCCACGGAAAAAACCACCCGTTTCCTGTACCTGTACTCCTGAATCGTTATGTACTTTCTCAGGCTGTCCAGCTCCTCCTCAAGTGTGGCATATTGCTGTTTGTTAAGGGCCGCCCGTAAAATCGTTCCCAATGCCACCGTCATTTCCGCCGCTTCTTCATTTTTCCGTGCCAGGATCATCCAGTTGATGCTGTTCAGCGTATTATAAAGGAAATGAGGATTGATCTGCGCCTGGAGCATTTTATATTTTGTATCCTTTAACAGAAGCTGCTTTTCATAGTTTTCATGAATCAAGTTATCTATTTTATCCAATGTCACTTTAAATTCCTGAGTCATCAGGCCGATCTCATCCTTCTGCGGGCTTGTACCTAAAAACTCCCTCGCCCTGTCAAAATCACCTGTCTCCACAATCTGCATGCTTTCCGTCAGATGCTCCAGCGGTTTTACTATCATATGCGCAAGCTTCTTTAATATCAGCGCAGAAACAAGAAAGAGCAGCAGGAAGCCCCCCACCATCAGGTAACGCAGGTTCTGGTTCTGACCGTAGATTTCCGAATAGGGAAATACATTGACATAGGTCCATCCCGTTTTGGAGGATTTTAAATAACAGACAAAATATCTCTGTCCATGTTCTTTTATAATCTGATACCCTTTATCTCCTTCCGGCCCGGGTATCCGTTCCATCATATGCTCCTGATTTTCATAAATTACACCCTCATCTGAATAAATACAAAGGGCGGAACTCTCCGCTTCCAGATCATCGATGTTTTTCTCAATCATACCGGATACATCACAGGTTACCAGCAGGCTTCCAAGATACTCTAAACTTGCGTCAATATGCTTTCTGATGTCCCGGCCGGTCAGCAGATATGGGTAATCTGCTGTGGGCTGCTGCACCACATAGGCCCCTTTTGCAGCATGAATGCGCTCCATCACGGAGTCATACAGTTCCTTACTGATTGTCCCCGTAGCAATTCCCACCACAAACTGTGTCATATCCCCATCTGTGTATACTATGTTGGAAATCATTTGGGAATTCGCCAGTTCGTTATCCAAAAGCATCCGCAGCTGATAGACTTCATAGGAATAATCTGCGGTAAAGTGCTGTAAGCCTTTCATTTTTGACAGCTGTTCCTGAATCTTTGTATCCATTGCTATATTATAAGTAATACTTTCCACCTCATCCAGGCTGCGGTTGACCTCCTGGGTAAAAAAATCCAGCTCCTGCAGAGATTTTTCGTATAATTTCCCATCATAAATATTAAAACTGACCTGAAGCGCCGCAACACTTAAAAGGAAGCAGATCCCCAACATCAGGACATAAACAATAATCATCTTTTCTGCCAGTTTTAAATCACTGTATTTCCGATACCAGTATCCCAGATATTTTTTCATCGCATGCCCCCCTGAATTATAGTACCATGTTCCCGTCTTTTTTTCCAGACGGGCAAAAAGACGGGAAGGGAAAAGGCAAAACAGGATACCGGCGTGTTAAAATTCAAAATATTTGTTTTCCTTCATTGCCCGGTACAGCTCTTCATCTGTCATGTGATTTTCATAATTTAAAAGCAGCATGATTTTTCTATCCTTCTCCGGATAAATAACTAATCTCTGCCACTGGTAAAAATACGGTCCGTCCCCAATATTCCTTATGTATCCCATCAGCAGCCTGAGAAGGTATGCGGTTTCTTTGACATCTGTCTGGCAGTCATTGGAATAAAACCCCTTCCATTTATCATGGCAGCGCTCCTCCATAGCCTCCGCCGCCAGACTGAAGCAGTCTGCCGCCATACCAATTTCGTAAAAGGCCTTCAGGTAATCACTCTTTTCATACGCGGAGTATCCCTTCCCAAAATGCAGCACCCCTTCCAGACAATACGTGTGGATTTTTACCTGAAGCAGAAGGGAATCCTTCCACAGCCTGCCGCTGTCATCCGGAAGCTCCTCCGCCAGGCTGCTGCATCCGTCAAGCAGCCTCTTAAAACCCGGATACCCGTCTTCACATTTTGCCACAAACCATCGCAGCTGGGCAGGGAAGGTATCTGCCGGCCCGCACCAGATAAGCTCATCACAGACCTTATTCCCGCCATCCTTCATCCACTGGTGAAGTAAAACCCTGGTCACATAATTGTAAAACTGTTCCCCTGCATGTTCATCTTCCTTTTCTCCATAAGGAAGCGCCGCCTTAAAGTACCCGGTAAAGCATCCCTTCATCTCTTCTGAAAAGTTATTTCCATAATACTTTTGTATATACTGTTCCAAGTGTTTCTCCGAGTCTGTCTCCAGACAGTTCCATAAAGCGGCGGCAAAATCCAGGGGATAAACATGGGGTTTGATATTGGAGCAGTTTACAAGCCACAGTGTTGTAATCCCGCAGCTATAGGCGTGCTGAAGCTCTTTTTCTACAAATTCCATGGAATTAGGCAGCATGGTAAGCACATTAGCTGCCTGAAGATCGTAGAAGGACACATGATAGTATACGCCATGCCTTCTGTCCCGCAGTCCTTCTCCCGGAAGCGCAGTCACCCGCGGGTTATGGTTCCCCTGCCTCCTGGAAACCATTTTCCCATACCCATTATCAGCCCAGATCATGATCACATTCCCGGGAAGTTCTATATAACCCTGCTGATACAGCTCCATTGTTTCCCCATACAGATTCGTACCGAAAACGGGATCAGGAACGTATTTTCTGACCAGGTCATACTGCTCTTTCATGATGCTGCTGATCAGTTTCCCTCTCTTCTGAGGCGTATCATACTGGGGATCATTCTCCCAGAAGGGCGCGTCCCCCTGACCCCGGAATCCAAGATTCCAGATAATTTTATGTTTCTGCTGTCTCTTAATTCCTTCCTCCCAAAGCCCGCGGAATAAATCCGGATACTCCCTGAAGGAAGGATTTTTATCAGGGTAAGCCCGCAGGAACATCTCTGCCCCCAGAGGTTCTGCGTGGTGCTGAGTAATCCACAAGCCCATGTCTCCCGCCAGTCCGGCATATTTTTTTGAATTGCTGTCTGTTCCCGGGATTACCGTATTGCCGCCGCAGCGCAGTAACGCCTCAAACGCCATTTCCCAGGGGTACTCTGCACTTTTTCCCGCATTCCAGCAGCTGATTAAAACCTCATCATTGATAAACCAGCCTCTGTAAGCAACCGGCTTTTTCCCGGATTTATATTCTTCAAATGGAAGAACAATTTCCTGCCTTTTCTCAAATTTCTGGTCATTCCAGAACCAGAACGGCAGGATCCCCAGGCAATGCTCGCTGATATAGAGAAGTGCATAGATAAATCCCAGTTCTTCTGAAGCAGTGATGGTTACTTTTTCGTTGCTTTCCACAAGAATATGGTATTCTTCCGCCGGAAGAACCCCCTTTTTCAAAAAAAGGGTTCCGTTGCTGTTCTTCCGCATGTTTTTATCTTCCGGATCCAGTACCATTTCAAGATCCCGATAAAAGCGTGATACCGCGCGCCGGATGGGTTCATTTTCCATCTCCGTTTTGATTACGACGTCCCTTGTCAATAAAAATAAGTCTTTATGCATATCCGTAAACTCCTCTTCTGTTCTCTTTTCTTCATTTTAACTTTTCCGTATTATAAAGCAAATGACTTTTTCCTATATAATGATTGAACAAAAACGACTTCCCTTATGAAAGGGAAAGTAAGGCAGCTGCTGTTATAAAGCCTGCCTGTAATCAGTTACCTATTCTTCATTAAATAAGTCTGTTTTTTACAAACAAGCCCCCGGTATTCTACATTCTATATTTACAAAATAATGGTAGACTGTATATATCACCGGAACAAAAACCTGAACAAGAGGAGGAATCGTCATGGAACATAAATTTATAACTTTTCAGAATACCCAGCAGATTATTCAGTTTGTTAATCTGGTAAGCAAGCTGGATTTTGATGTGGACGTTAAATATGGAAGCCGCATTGTTGATGCAAAATCTATCTTAGGAGTAATATCCCTGGCTTCCTTTAAAACAGTTGAAGTAATTTTTCATTCTGCCGTCGGCTGTGACCTGCCGTTTGCTAATGTGTTTACTATAGCATCCTGATGCGGAACATAGGATCACAGCATGTATGTTTATTCCCTATTGCCTTGAAAGCAGGAACTTATCTTCCTGCTTTTTCTATATCTATATTACCTTAATATCCCTGTATTCCTTCGGTGATACACCCATATGCTTTTTAAAGAATCTGGCAAAGCTATAGCTGCTGTTATAGCCTACCCGCTCCGCTACCTTTTCTATTTTCATTTCCGAATTCTCTAATAACTCCTTCGCTTTTTCCAGACGGATCAGATCCACATACTCCTTAAAGTTGCACCCGCTCTTTTCCTTAAATAGTGTGCTGAACCAGGTAGGGGACATACCAATATGCGAAGCAACCTCTGCCAGGGATAAGGTACTCTCTCCATAATGTTCCCCGATATAAAGCCTGACCTGAGCCATCCACTCATTCTCTTTTGTATGAAAAGCATCTGCTTTTTTCCTGAACATTTGATAAAGCCCGCTCAAAATTTCAATCATCTGAACGGAGGAAAGCTGCTGCGAAAGGATACGCATAGCAGCGGGCTCCAGCTGATCCGACTCTTCCGCCTTTTTCTGCTTTTCCATAAAAATGCTTACCACATTAAAAAATAGAGCACGGATATAATAGGGCGGAAACTCCTTCATCCGTATCATATATTCTATCTGATACATTAAATTTTCTGTATCTTCTATCTTATCCATTTTCACGGCAAAAGCCAGAGATTCAATCAGTTCCAGCGGATAACTGTGAACCTGGAACATAGAGTCCGGAAGATCATCGTAGTATACCACTGCGCCTTTATCTGTACTCAATAATGCATAATCAAGAGCTGCACAAGCCTGAGAGTAGGACTGGGAAATTTTGAGTAATGAGTCCACTTTATCCCCTACCCCTGCCCTTGTCTGATTCATTTGTCCACATTCTCCATACCATTCCGCAAAAGAAGCTTTCCCCCCTTCCTCCCTGTCTCCGAACAAAAACAGGATACTGCCGCTGTTTGGCATCGAAAACATATAGAGAAATCCTTTCGCTTCACAAGAAACTTCCGATAATATGACATCCCGTTCTTCTTCCGAGGGTGACTGGATTACCATAATACGGTAATATCCTTCGTTTACCGCAAAACCCGCTGTCTCTAATTCGGCCAGGTATTCTGCCGGATGGCCTTTTTTGAAGGAATCAGAGATGAGCTCAGTAAACAGATGCTTCTTCAGCCTGGGTTTTGTCTGCTGCAGGCTGCCGGACATACGGGAATTATCCTCCTGGAGGATGCGTATTGCCCGTTCGATTTCCTCATAACAGGCATTTCTTATTTTCCCCTTCCTGTTATTGCCGTTCTGTTTAAGCTGTAACAGGATCAGTTCCAATGGCCGGAAATTAAGCATCATAAAATAATATCCCAGGAAACCGAGTACCACGGATAACCCAAGCATCACGAAAATGACACTGTACTCCAGCTCCAGAATCTCCTGCATCATAGGCGCCAAATTTGTTACCTTTATAAGTATCCAGCCGGAGGAATCCGATTGCGCCGCATTGAGTAGACAATTATCCTCCAGCCTTATCGATCGGTGTTGGACAGCCTCTGAAATTCCATAATTGGTGATCCTATGAAAGAGGGAATCGTTTATTCCTGAAGAACGATAGATCATTTTTTGATTGGAGTCTAAAATAAGATATCCATAGCCCTCAGGGGCTTGGGAATCCGGCAGTAAGCCTGCCAGCTGATCTCCGTCCACCATAACCATGGTAGCTGCATATGCAAATCTGTTTTTTTGAGGTATGGTAGAAATAAAGGTTATGATATTCTTATGGAGGTTCCCTCGCAGTATGGTTGTTTCAGCCGGTCTTTGACAGGTTCCGTTTAAGGTTTCCAGCGTATCCAAAATGGCGCTCATCTCCCAATCTTCATAATGAAAGCCCACTGTTCCGCCATACTGCTGAAGCTTATCCAACGGAAAATTACCCTGATAACCGCTGAAAAAATACCTGTGTTTTCTTGCATATAGAAAAACCTCTTCAATCAGCCCGTTATTGACTATTGTTTTCTTAATTTCATTAGAAATAACAAGATTTTTCCACGGTTCAATTTCCAAATCTGAGCGGTTGATTTCCTCGTTCTGAAAAAACACATTAGGTATGTTGTTGATAATCTGCAGCTGTCTGTCAAGTTCTTCCAGTCCGCGCTCCACCTGCTGCATGGAACTGGTATTTGTCCGCTCAACAATTTGGTTACGTGTCCTTGGATAAAAGAAAATACCGCACACCGCCATAGGAATAATAGCCATTAAAAGATAGGATACCGCAAAAGACGTGCCTCCCTTGAACTGTTTCTTTTTTTCCATCTTCCCGCCCCCGATCATTAGCTACATAAAGGCCTTTGTATCTGCTGCCTTCCGGCCGGAATATAACCCGGCCGGTCAGCAATAATTATAGCAAATACAAAAGCCTGTGAATAATTTTTTCACATATTTCCATTAATTGGATTCTTCCATTCGTTCATTGTATGCTTCCTGATAGATTTCCCTCATTCTGTCAAGCCCCATTTTTTGAAGCTGTTCCAGATAACTGTCCCATTCCTCTTCGATACCGCCGTTTACAACCCATTCTGCCGATTTCTGATCCACATATTTATCAATATCCGTTTTCAAATAGGTCAATTCTTCCGTCTCTTCATTATCAAATTTTACGGTGGGAAAAATCTGGTTATCCTCCGGCCTCTGATCTGCATACACATTATCCTGATCCAATCTTGCCTGCAGTTCTTTTGGCAGGGTTGTCCGGCTTTCCAGATCCGGCGACGTATAGCAGGGTCCTCTGTTAACTAATGCGTTCTTCAGCTTCTGTTCTTCAATTGTACCGTTTACCGGCTCTTTAATAATCCAGCTTCCGTCCGGCTGCTTTTCTACAAATTCCGGCGATGAGCCATAATACTCCTGCAGGGCAAAATCTTCACCGTAGAATTCATTAATGACCATCATGGCACGTTCCGGATTTTGACAGGATTTTGACAGGACACATGCCACTTCAATATTAATGCGTTCCTTTGGACCACAGGCCCACAAAGGATTTTCAATACTGTCATCTGCCTTCAGCTGTGGAAGAACTATATATTCATCTGTAAACTTCCCGGTACGGCTTTCTACCGACCAGCCGAAGGTAAATCCCACCCGGGCTGCATCCCCTTCACTGCTGAGCGCATTTGCCACAGAATAGTCGGTGGTGGTAAATACTTCCGGATTGATTAGTCCCTGGGAATAAAGCTTATGCAGATAAGCAGTCACATTTTTATATTCTTCTGTGATATATAAGAAATCCACAACACCATCTTTCAGTATTATTTTATTTTTATCATCCGCAAGTCCAAAAGCCCCTGTCAGGCAATAAGGCCCATGTCCATATTCACAAGGCCAGTCCATTGGAATTTCATCTGCTTTTCCGTTCCCATTCGGATCCTTTTCCTTGAATGCTTTCAACACCTCTTCCAGTTCCCCAAGTGTGGACGGAACTTCCAATCCCAGCTTATCCAGCCAGGTTTTATTTATCATCATCACTTCCCAGCTTCTGGGGTTAAATCCTGTAACCTGGGGCAATGACAAAATTCCGTTTTCACCATACGTACTGACATATTGGGTAAGAGGAACCTCCTCAAACATGCTCTTTACATTTGGCGCATAATCCAAAAGTGTAGTCATATCCACAAACAGATCAGGATTAGCCACAATGTCATCCGACGTCAGGCCTGCAAAAAAGATGTCCGGCAAATCATTGCTCGCCAATACTACCGCCTTTTTCTCACTATAACCGGATTCCACTGCATCCCAGACAAAATCCACATTACATTTTTCCTCAATCTGTTTAAACATGGGCAGCGTATCCGGATCAAGTGGTGTCTGCACCATAATCCTTAGCTCCACTTTTTCGCTTGTATCAACTGCAGAAGATTCTCCTGCCTGGTTTTCCTGTTCTGTGCCGGCTTCCGCAACACTTTCCGATACAGGATCCTTTCCGGAGTCCTGTACACTGCCGCATCCCCACAGTCCTGACACCGTTAATGCAGCGGCCGCCAGCAATGCAACCATACACTTTTTTTTCATCACATTTCCTCCTTCATCCTTTGACAGCGCCTATCATGACGCCTTTTTCAAAATATTTCTGTAAAAACGGATATAATATCATCATCGGAAGTGTTGCCACCACAATGGATGCATATTTTATCAAATTAGCCTTTTTACTGGCTTCCAGCCCTGCCGCTCCCATTTGGGCTCCGGTAAAAGCTTCATTTTGTATCAGTATGTCCCGAAGTACGATCTGCAAGGGTACAAGCTTATCATTTCTCAGATAAATCAGGGCTGTAAAATACTCATTCCATTTTCCTACTACATAATAAAGTACAATTACGGATAAAACCGCTTTTGAAAGCGGCAGCGCCACTTTTATAAGATAACAGGCATGGGAACAACCATCCAGCTGTGCCGCCTCCCATAATTCCTGGGGCAGGCTGCTTTCAAAAAAAGTCCTCATGATAATCATATTGTAAACATTCAGGCAAAATGGCAGTATCATAACCCAAAAGCTGTTATCCATATGTAACGTCTGGGCAACTACCAGATAGGTCGGAATCAGTCCGCCGTTAAAAAACATGGTAAACATAAAATAAAGCATGACAGACTTTCTGGCTCTCAGATTCTTAATAGAAAGCGCATAAGCGGCAGGCACTGTAACCAGCATACTCACTGCTGTTCCCACAACTGTATAAATAATGGTATTCCGGTAGCCTGTCCAGATTCTGTTCACCTGAAAAAGCTCCTTATATCCTGTCAGATTGATTTTTTTCGGCCAGAGCCATACTTCTCCGTTCATTACCATAGCCGGATCCGAAACAGATGCGATCACGATAAAATACAACGGATATGCGACGATTAGCAAGAGCAGGATTCCCAGGATATATAAGGGCAGATTTGATAGTTTAGCTTTCATCCGGTTTCCTTCTTTCTATAAAAAACTCCACTCTTTTTGTCTGTAAACTGTCTTTGGATCACTCTCCACAGGTTTAGGTCCCGGATTTCTCCAGGAATAGCCACATTTTACTTCCTTATTACTTACAATCTTATAATTTGTTTTCTTATCTTCCCCATTCAATATCACCCGGCAAAAATCCAAAACAACGGCCCAGTCCTCCACATTATACTCATGCCCGCCTTCCCTATAGTGAATCGCACACTTTTCCGGAACCCCCAGGAATTCATAAACTTCGCCTGCCGCAAGCCATGCGGCCTGTGTGCCAAAAGCATTTATCCAGATGTCATCCAGTCCCTCTGCAAGGACAAGCCCTCTAGGAGCGATGCAGGCTCCCAGTATATTTGCGTCAAACGGGATTTCATTTTCCCGGTAAGCAGCCATTCCATCTGCCGTACCATAAGCCGCCATCTCCTCCAGCAGCCAATAACAGAAATTCCCGGGATGTAACATGACGCCGATTCTTTCCGCCCTTCCTATCCCTTCTCCCAAACGGCTTCCGTTCAAACGCAGGCTCGCCATGCCTCCGCAGCCCGAACCTGCAGGTGCTGTAACTGCCGCTCTTTCATCATAGATTCCGCAGCACAATGCCGCTTTTCCCATTCTCGAATGACCTGTGACAACCACCTTTTCCATATCCGCAAACTCCTGGGTTTCCAGCCAGTCAATCACGCGGCTCTGCAGCCATGCCCACATAGCCAATGCCCTCCAGGAATAACCCGGATATGCCTTATAGCAGCTGCCCTCTTTATATTTTTCCCTGTCGTCAGGGGCTGCTTCCTGGATTTCAAAACTCATAACACTAAAATTTTGTTTGACTGCCATTTGGGCAATATCTTCATCGAAAAAGGTTCCTGCCGGAATAATAACCGGAATGGTTTTTCCCTCTCCTACCGGTCTGAAAACATGCACATTATAACGAATCTCTCCATGGGGTCCTGTTTGAATCCGTACCTTTTCATACAAACCGTCATCCTTCCAGATTTTCTGCGTTAACAGACGCTCTCCTGAAAGCTTATCCGGTCTTGGCGGCATTTTCCCATAAAATCTTTCTTCCAGCAGCTTCTTGTAGTATTCTCTCTGCGCACGCCATTCCTCTTTTTTCGTAATCCGTCCTCCCCCCGGCTTCAAAAAGGGATCCGGAAGTTCCCAGCTTCGATCTTTATCCATTTTTTTCTCCTTTTACCATAGTCCAGAACCATTTACTTTTTTACTGATTTTATTGAAGGTCACAATCAAGATCACATTAACTAAGGAATTAAATACGCCGATTGCTGCAGAATAACTATACTGTGGAGTTCCGGTCAGCCCAACCTTATATACATAGGTAGCAATGATCTCCGATGTGGCAAGATTTAAGTTATTCTGCAATAAGTAGGTTTTTTCAAATCCCATGGACATTATACTTCCAAGCCTCAGAATCAACAGGACGACTGCCGTTTCTTTTAAGGCAGGCAATTCAATATACCACATCCGTTTTAAACGGCCTGCTCCGTCAACCTTTGCCGCGTCGTACAGATCCTGGCTGACTGCAGACAATGCGGCCAGATAAATAATGGAATCCCAGCCCGTATGCTGCCAGATATCCGACAATATGTATATAGGACGGAACATTGCTGCCTCTCCCAGAATATTCCGGGGATCACCGCCAAGCATACGCACAACCGTACCGTATAATCCCGCCGATGGGCTTAAAAAAAGTACTACCATACCTACCATGACTACCGTAGAAATAAAATGCGGCGCATAAGATACTGTCTGAAGTGTCCGCCTGAATTTTCCTTCCTTGTATTGATTTACAAGTAAGGCAAAAATAATCGGAACCGGAAATGAACAAAGTAAAAGAAGCACACTTAATAAAAGCGTATTGGATAGTACCTCATTAAATTGAAAGCTTGAGAAAAACCGGTCAAACCATTTCATTCCCACCCATTCACTGCCCAATACTCCTTTTGCAGGCTTAAAATCCTTAAAGGCAATCTGAATCCCATACATGGGCAGATAATTGAACAGAAATACCGATACAACTGCCGGGAGCAGAAAAAGATATAATTGGTAATTCTTTTTGAATTCCTGCTTCCGGGAAAGCCTCTTCTGTCTTTTCATACGAAATCCTTTCCTCCTTTCCTCAGTGATTGTAGTCTGAGTGTATAGCAAATCCGTCATACCTGTAAATAAACAAGACTTCTTCCGGTACACAATCCTTAAGGCATTTATTTTTCAGCATTCCGCATTTCTTCAGTAATGGAACAATATTTATGGAAGGCGTATATATATACTTATTCAGGCAGATAAAATAAGATTTCCGCACTAAATAAAGCTGCCGGCACAGTTTCTGCCAGACAGCTTAATTTTTCCGTTCAGAGATTTCTGAACTCTATTTCTATATGAATCTCTCCAATGTCAGTTACCATTTCAATTCCTCTTCGGTCGGTGCATCAGGCCTTCACCGCGCCGTTTGTCAAGCCGCTTACGATGTATTTCTGCATGAATATAAATATCAGCACCACTGGCGTAATAGCGATGATGCCAAATGCCATTGTGGAATTCCACAGGGTCTGATACTGCTGTACATAATTATAAATGCTGGAAGTAATGGGCCTCATATTAGGGTTTGTAATGAAAGTAATGCCATAAATCAAATCCCCCCATGCATATACGAAGGAAAAAACCGCAGCCACCACGATCCCCGGTTTGGCTATAGGCAGCATAATCTTCACAAACGCCGACAAATGGCTGCAGCCGTCAATCTTGGCCGCTTCATCCAGTTCTTTGGGTATCGATACAAAATAGGTCCTCAGAATAATAATGCTGAAGGGAATCCCCAAGGTGGCGTCTGCCAGAATAGGAGCCATATATGTGTTCAACAATCCCAGTTTTGAAAACATAATATACAGGGAGGTCAGAACCAATGTGGACGGCAGCATCTGTGTAATCAGGAAAAAAAGTACCAATGCTTTACGCGCGCCAAACCGGAACCGGGCCAGACCGTAGGATGCCGGTATTGCCAGGACCGTTGAGATGACGGTTGCCCCGCAGGATATGATAAGGCTGTTTTTAAATCCTCTGAGGGTATCACCTGAAGCGGACAGCTGCTTAGCAAAGGCGTCAAATGTCAGATTCTCAGGCCACAGAGGGGTTGGGATTGAGAATATCTCCACCTGGGTTTTAAGCGCCGTCACAAGCATCCAATACAGCGGGAAAATAAATATAAGGAATACAATACCGCCTGCGAGGAACAAAAGCACCTTACTTCTATTATTTTTTTTCATTTTACATCACCTCATCATCACTGATAGTCTTTATGTAAAAACATCCGACTGCCAGAAGGATTAAGAACAGTATGTTTGCAGCCGCGGCGCCCTGACTGAACTGAAATTCCTCGAAGGACAGCCGGTAAGCATACGTAGATACGAGTTCCGTGGAATTTACGGGACCTCCTTTTGTCATTACCCATACCAGATCAAATACCTTAAAGGTATAGACAAAACCAAGTGTCAGAACTGACATGATAGCCGGTTTTATCATGGGTATGGTAATCAGGAAAAGGGTCTGCAGCTTTCCGGCCCCATCCAGGCTTGCACTCTCATAAACATCCCCGGGTATCGTGGTCAGCCCTGTAATCAGAAGCATCATATTAAACGGGATCCCAATCCAGATATTTGCCACTATGGCGGAAATCATAGCCAGCCCTGGTTTCAGCAGCCAGTCTAATGGTTGTTCCACAAGCCCGAGTCCCATGAGAAATTGATTGACAATGCCGCCGCTGCTGGCAAACATAAACTTGAACAAAAGCCCTGCAACTGTTACTGGCAGCAGCCATGATATCATTGTCATACCGCGGAAAAAGGAACACCCCGGGAATTTCTTATTAAACAGAAGCGCCAGCCCAAATCCGATTATGAATTGAAAAAAAATGGATCCTGCTGTAAATACCAGAGTATTTAAGATTGCCCTGGGCAATATGGAATTACTTCCCGTGAACAGCTCCTTATAATTTTGAAATCCCACAAAACTTTGTTTGGACGCATCTGAAAATGTGTAGACGTCCACATTCTTAAAGCTTAATATAATATTTTGTATCATCGGATAGCCAATAAATACAAGCATGTAAATCACCGCCGGAATGGCAAACAAAAATCCCATTTTCGCAGCAGTATCCATTTTCTTATTTTTCATCCGTCACACTGACTCCTTCCCTGAATGGACCAAAAAGGGCTGCACCCGCCCAGCCTTATAAGCTTTTGCCGCGGGGCAGCCTCCAAACATCATATTAAAACCGGACAGGCCCTGTTTCCTATTTCACTGCATCGACAGCCGCCTGTGTGTCAGATGCCGCCTGTTCCGGTGTCTTTGCCAAAGTCAGCACTTCCTGGAACCCCTTCTGGATTGCCGAGGAATAGGACGGCCAGGACGCGGACGGGCCTCTGGGGATAGATGTGTCCAGCTGTGTGATAAACTCCGACTGAACAGGGTCTTCCGTCCAATAGGTATCCTTGGCAGCTTCTGTTTTTGGAGGGAAGGAACCATATTGCTTCATGGCGCCTGTCATTACATCGGTCTTGTCATAGTATTTCAAAAACGCTACGGCTCCGGAGGTATCCTCTTTGGCAACCACTCCCATATTCTCACCTCCAAGAATTGAGGTGGCCTGCCCGCTTGAGGCATCCTTTTTGGGCAGCACGGTTACACCGTAATTCAAATCCGGCGCGTCTTTCTCAATGCCGGGAATCTGCCATGGCCCATTCTGCTGCATCGCCAGGTTGCCTGCCACAAAATTATTGTTCACATCAGACTGGGTCCAGTTAACACATTCTTTTGACCAGGAGCCGTCATTGATCATCTCCTGCATCAGCCCGTATGCTTCCGTGCCGCCTTTAATATCCGTGTAGCTTCCGCCTGCCGTATACAGCCACTGCAGACACTGGAAAGTACCTTCATCCGTATTGGTGGCCGCGTTGCCGAATCCGGTGACACCGTCCTTTGTCAGAGCCTTTGCCAGCTCATGGAACTGATCCCATGTAGTATTCCCGTCCGGATAGTCCAGTCCGGCAGCATCAAACATGTCCTTGTTGTAAAACAACGCAGTGCAGTTAGTGGCAAAAGGAATTCCGTAGTGCCTGCCGTCTGCCATAGTGGATTCCATGGGACCCAGTATGTATTCCTCCCACTTAATGTCCGCATCGGAGATATCCCCGAATAATCCAAGCGAAATAAAAGATGCCATGGAACAGCCGTCCAGGATCACAAGGTCAGGAAGCTCTCCGGAGGCAATTCCCAACGTAAGCTGTTTCTCATAATCCGCAAATGGTACATAGACATGGCTTGCGGTATACTCGCTCTGGGAAGCGTTGAATCCGTCCAAAAGCTCCTGCATCATCGCCTTCTGGGCGTCCGTCTCAAAATAGTCCCAGATAACCACCTCTTTTTTTCCATCGGCTGCGGCCGCCTGGCTGCCGACGCCCTCCGTGTTTGCCGAACCGCATCCGGCCATCATCATAACCGCCGCTGCTGCACATAATAAAATACTGACAAGTTTTTTTCTCATTTCTGTAGCCTCCCTTTCCTGTTTCATGATTGTTCCTTTGATGAACTCATTATAGCCGCAGCGTTTTTCCTTTGTTAGGCGAAAAAATTAAAGAGGGTGGAGATATTTAAATTCCGCCGGAAAAACGGTTTAAATATCTCCACCCTCTTTAATTTTTTCACCCCTGGGGTATCCTGCCTTGTATGAGGCCAGCCGCCTCCTCCGGAGTCAGCTCCTCCGTAATCGTCCCATATAACGCCTCCGAAAGAACTCCCGTTAATTGAGGCCAATACGAATAGGAACTGCGGCTGATACAGTGTTCCATCTGTTCCGCAAACACACGAAAAGCGGGGTTTTCCTCCTGAAGCTTCACAGCCAGGCGGGGAATGGGGGGCAGGGAGTACATTTGTTTATTTACCTCCAGCATTACATCATCCCGATAACAGTATGCTATGAGCGCCAGTGCGCCGTCCACATTCTTATCCTTTACAACGCCAAAATTCTCTCCGCCTGTAACCACCACCCGGTTCCGGTCAACAGGCAGTTTTACAACGCCATACTCAACGCCAGCCTCCTCCACCAGAGGCAATGCCCACGGCCCATTCTCCATCATAGCGCATTTTCCTGCGGCAAACTGTCTGGCCACATCTACCTGCGACCAGTTTATGCAGTCTTTGGGCATATAGCCGGCTTCCACTAAATCACGGATCATGGTAAGGGCCCTGAGCGTTCCCTCTCCTCCTAAATGCTGCATCTCATCTCCGCCTGACAGCAGCCATGGAACCAGCTGGAACGAAGACTGCTCCTCCACTATTGCAGACATGGCAAATCCATATCGTTCTTCTGTTGTCATGAGCCTGGCTGCCTCCATAAACTGCTCCCAATCCTCAGGCGGACGGATGCCTGCTTCACGGAACATATCCTTATTATAGATCAGACCCACATTATTACAGCAAAAAGGAAGTCCATAATACCGGTCATTGTACCGGACTGAGGCTATAACCTCCGGATAAAAGACGTTCACGTCATAATTAAGTTCCACCTCATCAGAAATATCCTCAAAAATACCAAACTCCACATACTTACGCATATCGGGATTATCAATCAATACCAGGTCTGGAAGTGTTTCTTCCGCCACGCCTATGGATAAAAGCTTTTTAAATTCAGAGGAAGGTCCCCTGTATTCCCATCTCGCCAGATAGTCTTCCTGGCTGTTATTAAAGCCCTCCACCAGCAGATCCAGACCCTCTTTCTGCTTCTTTGTCTCATAGTAGGACCAGAGCACCACCTCCTGCCTGGCATTTTCTGTCTCCGGCACGCTCTCCTGCCGGGAACAGGCGCCGGTCAGGCAGACAATTGCATAGATCAGCGCACCAGTAAGTATTGTATACGCTATTCTTCTCCTTTTCCTTACCGCCCTTTTCATTTGCGCATCCACCTTCCTAATCCATCTGCCTGTAATCCACCGGGGATATCCCAAATTCATCTTTAAACACCCGGGCAAAATATTTGGAATCCGTATAACCTACGGCTTCGGCGATCTCATATATTTTCATATCGGTTCCCTTAAGAAGCCTCTTCGCATGGCTGAGACGGAATTTTTTCAAAAATGCGGAAAAATTCTCCCCCATTTCCCTGTTAAACAACGTGCTCAGATATTCGGGAGTAATTCCCAGGCTTCCGGATACCTCCTCCAATGAGATCCCTTCTTTATAATGCTCTCGGATATAATTGATGGCACGTTTTATAGTATAATTGCTGATATCTTCCCTCTTTCTTTGGGGATTGCATAAAAGAGCCAGGCCATCCCGGAAGCTCTGTTCAAGCTCCCTCAGAGTCACCGCTTCTGTACATCTGGTGAGCAGGTCTTCATTCTGAAGCAGTGAAAAGGTATCCGCATCAATTTCACGGGTCGTATCCAGCAACAGGTAAATGGATTTTAAATAAGCCTGACGCATTTCCGGTTCCCTGTAAGGCCCGTCTTCCATATACCGTATAAACCGTTCCCCTGCCTCCCTGATATCCTCCAGCCTGCCTTTACATATGGCATTTTTTATATCCGTAACGATATCCGACGGGAAATGGAATTCCTTCCATTTTACTTCCTCCAGGTGGGCTGAGGTAATTAATTCCCCCTCTGTAAGTGACATGGATTCCTTTATAAGCATACCGGCTTTTTCTGCCGCATACGCCATATCTTCCCAGCTTCCGGTTTCTGTCATGGCCCATACTGCACGATCGTTTTTTTTCTTATATGGACGCACAATCCTCCGTTCTGCCAGTTGGCGTAACAAATGCGGCGTTTCCGCCATATCAGGCAAGCCTGCCAGACAGATTAAACGGCGGCGTGTCTTATCTGCCGCAACATGAAGGATCGACCGGGGAACCGCATTCTTCAGCTGATTCAATTTCTCATGTATTTCTTCTTCATACGCAACGGATCCGTCCCCAAAATATCCAAGATACAGCTGATAGTATTGAGCCGTCCCGAAACCGCAGCTCAGCTTCATCCGGCTGCTTTTCTCCTCTGATTGACGGCCTCCATATAACAGTTCCCTGATATACTGTTCCGGAGTATCTGCATTCTTTTCTTCCTCATCCTCCAGCTTATTCCGGATGCGTTCCAGGACTTCCACAATATCTTCTGCCGCCAGGGGTTTCAGCAAATAATCCTCAACACCAAAACGGATTGCCTTCTTTGCATATTCGAATTCAGAGTAACCGCTGAGAATAACAACATGGACGAAAAGATTCATTTCATGGAACTTCTCTATCATCTGCAGGCCATCCATGACCGGCATACGGATATCCGTGATAACAAGCTCCGGCCGGTATCTCACCGCCAACGCAAGCCCTTCCTGCCCATTGCAGGCTTCGCCAATAACCGTATGGCCGGTATGGGTTTTTATCAGATTAGAAAGGCCTTCCCTTATCATCACTTCATCTTCAACTATTAAAATCCTCATCCTCTTCTCCTCAAAGGTTATTTCCGCCGCCAGGTATTGTTTCCGCGTTATCCGGGATAACGGTATGCGACGGGAGTGTCAGGGTAATGACGGTCCCCATCCCTTCAATACTGTTCACATTCCAGACAGCCTCTTTCCCATAATACATATCCATTCTGGCAAATGCATTATGCAAACCTATGCTGCTTCCCCCATCTTTTATGGCCTGTTCCCTGCTATTGAAAGCTTCCGATATCTCTCCGGGCATCCCCTTGCCGTTATCTTCAATAATTATATTCACTTTTTCCCCAGTTTCCGACAGGAAGATGTCCACCCGCAGTACTCCGCCCTTTTCCATCCCCTTAAAACCATGAATAATGGAATTTTCTACAAAGGGCTGCAGCAAAAGCTTATGTATCATTACCTTCTTCGCCCTTTCCTCTATATTAAGTTCAAACCGGAAAGACTGATTAAACCGCATCTGCTGAAGGCTAACATACTTTTCCAGCCAGTCGGCCACCTCCTCCATACTGGTCATCTGATTGCTCTTGTTGATGCTGTAGCGCAGGATGACACCCAGATTGCGCACCATCCGGCTGATATCATATTGTTCCCTTTCAATTGCCATCCAGTTGATGGAATCCAGTGTGTTATAGAGGAAATGAGGATTTATCTGCGCTTCCAGAGCCCTTATTTCCGCATCCTTCTGCTTATCCTTCGCCTCTGATACCTCTTCAATCAAATCCCTCACCTTACCCGTCATGGAATTGAAATTGCCGGCAATCTGTCCCAACTCATCCTGGCTCTCCAAAACAACCGTTACATTCAGGTTTCCTTCCCTGACCTGATCAATACCGTCGGTAATTAATGCCACGGCACTTCCGATACGGCGTACGATGTAACAGATCAGGATGCTGGAGAACAGGATTGCCGACAGGCTGATTATAATAAACATAAGCTGATTGTTCCTTATGTCCCTCATCATATAATCCTTATTATATACATTATAATATACCCAGCCGCGTTCCTCGTTGACATACTTATTGACAGCCGTGTCCTGCCCTTTGAGCAGTCCTGTAACCCGGACAAATTCCGGTATGGACAATTCCGGATTCATATGGATGCCGGTATAGAACGGATCCGGGTAAGATATGACATAACCGCTTTCATCCGTAATAAAATTAATATTATATTCCGCTTCATCTTCTGCAATGGCTACCGCACAGATATCACGCAGAACACTTTCGTCCACACTCATGACAATCGTTGCAATAACCCCTTTATCCAGATTGTTATAATCAAACATACACTTTGAGATGTGGAAGTAGTAAGTATCCCCGTCCTCACCGGCATGCCTGGTTGTGGGCGTAACCAGCATACCCGGCTTACCCTTCACTGCCTGGCAGGGTATAATATCACGCAGATCCTCATAATCATCCCACAGGTTTTCTATAGACGACCCTGTAATGGCATCATAGGTAACGGACTGTCCGTTGGCACAGATTACACTGATACTGCGCACTCCCTTTACAGACTTTTCCGCCTGCTGCAGCCGGTTATAGATCGTATGGAATGCCACCTCCCTGCCGCTGCCATCACCGTTCATCAGTATGTTCACATTTTCAATGACCTTGTCGTCCACGTAAATCTGATACACCAGATTCGCATAGATATCCATGGTCAGGTCTACCCTCTCCGAAAGCTGGGTCAGATTATCTACCATCAGCGTATCAATCTTGTGCTTCAGGGAGTTGCTGTTCATATAATAGCCGATGAACTGTATGGCCAGAATCGGCACTATGGATGCCAATACGAATGCCACCATGATTTTTTTGCCGATTTTCATATTATTAAAATGATTTAATAACCGGTTGTTTTGTTTCATGATTATACTCCAATAGAAATATTCCCAGCCTCCAAAACCAAACTAACTTGACCTTGACTCAATTTGTTCCCTATTACCTGTTTTATGCCACTCCTAATACTAAAACAAGCGCAAATATTCCTTCATACAAACTATCCTGTAAACAAAGTAGAATATTACTCAATACCAATTTCATAAATACAGGAGAGTCCATCTCTCAAATAAGAACGTTTTACCTTTGCTTTCACTTCCTTCCCTAAAACTTTGGAAAACATTTTACTGGCATAATGTGCCGAACAATCACAAAGTAAAGAAGATACTTTACCATGAAGTGCTGCTGTTATTGGACATACACAGTAGTCTTTATTCTCATCAACAATTATATTTTTATTTTCATTATTAATCTGAATGACCCATCCGTACTCCCTTTGTAAGAAATCAATAAATCCGTTTAAATCTGTAACATATTTCTCCAACAGGCGATCCATATCATTCACTCTGTAATGAAAACAGGCACACTTTTCTAAACAGGCCTGCCCGATTTTTACTGAGCAATTATTCTCTATTCCCTCCAACAGGCATGCCGCCCATTCAGCATGGAAATTCTCCATATTATCTTCTCCTTCATCTTTTATAGTTTTTTCATCATTGCCTTCTTGTTCACTATACTACAATGATTTTTTATTTAAATGGATAAATTGGAAAACCTCATGAACAATTTGTTATTATTTGGACGGAAAAATCAGTTTGCCGAAGATCACTTCCGACACAAAGCAAAATCAAACTCGAATTTTTATTGATGACAGGACAGAATTCGGCTGGCACATCTGTTTGTTCCGGATTTTCTCCTGTCCTTTGTTTATTAAGAGTTATTAAACCCTGAAGTTTTATTTCATCCAACCATCTTTTCCGATTATATTTTTGTCTATCCAAAAGAGCGGAGAATACCGGTATATGATATCCTTCCGCTCCCTTGCAGACATTTAAAATATTTACTTTTTTGTGTCAGTCAGTTTTTGCTGACGCAGCTTACTGTGCTGTATTCTTATGCCTCCGGCATCCACACCCTCATCTGATTCACGCCTCTGTTCCCCCATGCAAAATAGGGAACTGCCCTCAGTTTGGCCGGAACACATACAGGCTTTTCTTCCGAATACAGCTTATCCCCGCTTTGCATACGAAGACCTTCTCCTTTAAGCACCACCATTCCCTGCAAAACCCCTTCCCTGCAAAGTTCTGCTTCAAATACAGAGTTTTCCGGAATCCGCAGCTCCTGAACAGGTTCTGTGTTATCCACACCTTCAAAGCAATAGACAAAAGGCCCTCTCATCAATGCAACACAGTTCTCATTCTCCCTGACTGCAGTATTGCAATAGATTCTTCTCACCGGCATCTGAAATTCTATGCTGAGCCGTTCGCCGTCCACCCATTTCCCTGACAGATATAAATAACCGTCTTTTTCCCGGATTACTTTCTCCTCACTTCCGGAAATTTTCCTTCCATTCAGGAGTATTGTGCATTCCTTAGCATAAGACGGAATTCTTACCGCAAAGGTAAAGTCGTCTCCCTGCTCCTTTGGATGTATCGTATATTCCACTTTTCCCTCCCAGGGAAAGCTGGTCTCCACATCAATTAGTGCCCTCTCCAGATCAGCGCTGCCACCAATGTATAAATGTGAATAAACGGTATCTTCCGATTCGCTCCACGCATATTTGCCCAAGGACATTATTGTCCTTACCAGATTAGGAGGACAGCAGGCGCATGCATACCACCCGGGCCTCTGGGGCAGTACATGCTTATAGCCATGCAGCACCCCTGATACTCCGGGGTTCACTTCCAGCGGATTCACATAAAAGAACTTTTTTCCATCCAGCTGCATACCGCTCAGGATTCCATTAAAAAGCACCCGTTCCAAAACATCCGCATACTTATTGGAAGGCCGGATATCCAGCATTTTTTTTGCAAAAAAAGCAAGTCCGATGGAAGCGCAGGTTTCCGCGTAAGCCATATCATTGGGCAGATCGTAATCGATGGTAAAAGCTTCTCCATCTCCCGTTGAACCGATTCCGCCCGTCAGATACATCCTCTTCTGCGTAATATTATCCCAAAGTGTCCCACAGGTATCCAAAAGAGCCTTTTCTCCGGTTTCACCGGCAAGATCCGCCATGGCGGTATACATATATACAGCCCGTACGCTGTGCCCTTCGGCTGTCTTCTGTTCCCTTACGGGTGCAAAGCTCTGATTATATTTCGTATCCTCCGGATTAATACCAAAATGATCCCATCCCCGTTTTTCTTTTTCTTCCTTGAAAAAGTCAGGATTTTTACCCCGTTCATCGATAAAATACTGCGCCAAATCTCTATATCTTTCTTTTCCCGTAGCATGGAAGAGCCGCATTAATCCGATTTCGACCTCCTGGTGTCCGGGAATTCCCGTTCTTTTTCCTGGGCCGAACTGATCGGAAATATGATCGGCCATACGTTCCATTACCTTAAGGAGCCTGTCTTTTCCGGTCGCTTCATAATATGCAACAGCAGCTTCCATCATATGGCCTGCACAATACAATTCATGGCATTCCTGCAGATTCTGCCATTTGTGTTCCGGTTCCTTGATCGTAAAATAAGTATTCAGGTATCCATCCGGCTGCTGTGCTTTCTCAATCACTTCTATAATTGCATCCGCTCTTTCCTCAAGCGCCTTATCCGGCTTTACAATAAGGGAATATGCGGCTCCTTCCAGCCATTTTGCCACATCGCTGTCCTGAAATACCATCCCGTAGAATTCGCCGTTTTCCAACCCCGCCGCGATACGGAAATTGGCAAGTGCGTGGCTTTTTTCCACGCCTTCCACTTCATCATTCAGCACCTTTTCCTGAAAGGGAATGACAACATCTGCTATCATCTTCTGCTTTGGTGACCAGAATCTATCCTCCACCCTGATTTGCGATATCTTAATTTTTTCCGCTCTGTTCTTCATTTTTCCTTTTCAATCCTTTCTGTCCACAACAGTTTTGCTTCTCCGTCCGGCTCAGGAATACTCCATATCCGTACGGTCATACAGTTCCTGCTCAGGACCGTTCCTTCTATTTGAAATCCATCCTCCAAGACGGTTATGGCAATCAGACGTCCACCCTCTGCTTCCGCTCTCCATCTTCCCGGGATATGGTACATACGAACCCCAAGGCCGTCCCTGGGAAGTATTCTTTCTTTTCCATCTTTTCTTTCCAGGCAGCATCCCAAGCCAATCCTCCCCAAGATCGAATGTTCCATTACAACAGAACATATTGTGCGCAGGGCGCCGAAAAAACCGATCCCCGCCTCCCCCGACAATGTTACACAACCTTTTGACAGGGGCATGCCAAGTTTACCATCTTTCCTGTTTTGATCTCCCGGTATCTGACCCGTGTGATTAATCAACGAAGCTATTGTAATCCAGCCCGTTGCTCCCCGATTAGCCTCCTCCTTATCCCAACAACCTCCGGAATTATAGATCAGCCAGCCGGACAGACAGGCGCCATAGCCGGACAATACCCATTCCTCATCGATGTGTCCCCGAACCAGAGAATAATCCAGAATCGGCCATGCCCCAAGCTGTGTCATATAGCTGCTGTTCCAGCCGCTGTCTCCCCCGCCGCGCACATCTGTATTATACAGAAACCATACCGGCTGCTTTCCCCTGTTGGCAAAGGAAGCCTGCGCTGCCGCTTTCATTACCCGTCCATCTTCTATGCGCTTTCCGTAAGCGTATACTGCTTCAAATGCAGTAGAATCATATACCATTTCTGATCCGAACGGATAATTTTTTCCTGCAAAAAAATATGCTTTTTTATCAAACAAGGCATCCATATCTGCCGCTTCCTGAAGCATACCTTCATGCTTCAGCTCATCTGCCAGATATAACGGAAGGGTCGACTCACCCATGTTTCCATATTCGCTGGCGCCCACACCATCCGGGTACATCCAGTAGCAAAACATAGCCTTCGCATATTCATACGCCATTTTAAGATATTCTCTGGCCGGCCTCAAAAAACCATATCCCTGACGGCTCTGAATCAGATACATGTCCCGCATGATATTAATCACATGAACATAGTTGTATGCCCTCCATACATCGTCCGCGCCTCTGCCTGCCCATGGTTCAAACATCGTGTACCAGGGTACCATCCTGTGGACGCGCCATCCGGGCTGTTCCGTGAGTCTTTCAAGAATAAAATCTTCCACATATGCATTTAATACACGCACTTCTTCTTCTCTTACCCGGTAAACATTCTTATCCGCCAGGAAAAGGCCTGCTGCCAGCCCCGGATCATCACTTCCGCCTCTCCACCAATCTTCCCTATAAGGATTAAAGGAACTGTTAATCCGTCTTTTATTTCCCATATCCCACATCAATATCCCATGATAACATGGATCCTGTGGATCCGTTTCCAGCTGATTTTGGGCAATAAAAGCAGCATGTCTGTCAATTATATCCTCCACAGGTTCTGTAGCAAAGAAACAGTAAGTGGCTATATTTTTTCCATTATGTACCCGTACATATCTGCGTCCGCAGTCTCCAAAACGCAAGCGGGTAATTCTCCACCCTTTTCTCACCTGGCTGTCAAGGATCTGATCTTGTTTTTCGCATATTTCTATCCGAGTCTCTGCCGGACGGGTCATCACTATAAATTCACCATCTATAGGTCCCACCATACCGGGAACGGCTTTCAAGCAAGTAAGGGAAAATGCAGTAAGCGCTTCGTCAATTTGGCTCTCCTTTTCCAGAAAGCAAAATGCAAACTCATAATCCGCTTTTTCTCCAGGAGAGAGCTTCAGACTGAGACCTTCCTGCCCTCCTCCTATACAGGATTCCTGAGACAGGATACAGGCGCTGACTAATCCTTCATAACCCGGACGGGGACCGAATGGCTCCTCATTTTCAGCCTTCTTCAGATTCAGGAATCCTCCTTCCCCAAGAGAAGCCAGCAGAAGAAGCGGAGCGTTCCCGCTGGATTTTTCCCAATAAAGATAGGAAGAATGTCCTACAATGCAGGTATGTCTCAGCACACAGCGGTCATACTTAAAATCATCATCCTTCCGAAAATACTGATTCATCAGAAGTGGTATCTCAAGCTCCGTCACCCGCAATAATCGCTGTGAATTATTTAGCAGGTGCACATTCCATCTGAGCGTCTCCTTTTCCAGCCTAAATTGCATTATTACTTTCAGTCCTATCGGAACTCCATCAGACAGAATCTCCGGATACTCTACACATAACCCCTCATCGCTGCATTGAAAACGCACATTCTCTCTATTATTTCCAGTAGAAAAGCAGTAATCCGCTCCATCTATCTCCACCTTTCCCACCAAATTTCCCAGCCACCGGCAGTCCTGCACCGCATATTCCGGAAACTCCTCCGGTGTCAAAACAAAATCCGCCTTATGTCCATCCAGCGCACACGTCAGGGAAGTAAACCCTCCAAGTGTTCTGTCGTATACCGCAGTCACCGTTTTGTTTTCCAGAAATATTCTGCCTTTGTCCCAGACCATATTCTCTGTTCTGTTTTTTCCCATACCCCTGTTCTCCATATTTTTATCATTATTACTTCTTCTTTATTGTTTGTTCCGCACATACTTACACGTCTATCCCTTGACTGAACCGATCATAACCCCTTTTGCAAAAAACTTCTGTGCAAACGGATATGCAATAATAACCGGAAGTGCCGTGAGAACCATAGAAGCCAGTTCTATTGTTTTAGCCGTAACCTCCCCGCTTCCCATAGCTGAGTTCACCAGACTTGCCATCTGCTGATTGGACTGCATAACAGAAGTAGCCAACTGCTCCGCCGCCTGGCTTGATTTCACCAGCTTCAGCGTATAACTTCCTAATGTCTGCAGGGAAGCGGACTGTGTAAAGAACAGTGTAGCGCTGTAATCGTTCCAGATCCCACAGGCCGTAAACACACCCAGAGCTGTCAATACAGGCTTTGATAACGGAAGAACAACGGAAGCATAGATTTTCCATTCATCGGCCCCGTCAAGTTTAGCGGATTCAAATAAGGATTCCGGAATGGCCTTGAAGTTTGCATTGAATATAATTACATTGTAAAATCCGCCGAACAGGGCCGGCAGTATGTATACCAGGTAGGAATCATACAACCCCAGCCAATTATACAGCACGAAGGATGGAATAATTCCGCCGCTGAAATACATACTGGTAAACCCAAGCGCCATATAAAATTTCTTTCCTCTCAGATAGGGCCTGGAAAATCCATAGGCAAATAAGGATGTGATGATAGTAGATCCAACAGTCACAATTATCGTTCTGGAAGCCGTAACCCACAAGGCATTTAAGATATCCGCATCTCCCAGGACTGTACTCCAGCTGGCCCAGGTAAACCGGGCCGGCAAGAGAAAAGAATATCCTTTTACCAGTTCGTCTCCATAGTTAAGCGAGTTAATCACCGCAAACCATATCGGATATACAGTAATCAACATAATGATGCACATAATAATAAAATTGACAACATGAAATGTACCGCGCTCCGAAGGCTTACGGCTCACTGTGTGTTTTTTTCCTGCCATTGTCCTGCCTCCCTTTAGAATAATCCTGAATCAGTGATCCGGTTTGACAACTTATTAGCACCCAATAATAGTACAATAGCAATTACGGATTTTGTCAGGGTAACCGCCTGAGCCATACCGAACTGAAGCTGGCCCAATCCATACTCATATACATAGGTGTCAATTACCTGGCTGGCCGAAATATTTAGAGAATTTTGAAATACATAAATCTGGGTAAAATTGTTGTTCAGCATGCCACTGATAGCGAAAATAACCATAATCATCACGGTAGATTTAATAGAAGGAATTGTGATATACCACATTCTTTTAAACCGTCCCGCCCCATCCATCATTGCCGCCTCATACAGTTCCTGATCCACTCCGGCAATAGCTGCGATATAAAGTATGGCTCCCCATCCCAACTCTTTCAACAGGGAAGTGACGGCTGATATTGCCCAAAAATATTTCGGTTCCGACATGAAGCCTATCGGCTCCCGGATTATTCCAAGATTCATCAGAATCGTATTAACAAACCCATTATCTGTGCTCAGCAGAGTCATAAACAGTCCCCCGAACACAACCCAGGACAGAAAATGCGGCATATAGGTCACCGTCTGTATCAACGATTTAAATCTGGCATTTAATACTTCGTTTAACATCAGCGCAAAAAAGAGTGTGACCGGTATGCTGATCAGATTATTCAGCAGATTAATTCCAAGTGTATTTTTCAACATTGGCCAAAAATCATAATTGCGGAAGAGAATTTCAAAATTCTTGAAGTTGTTCCACGGACTTGTAAAGATACCGGCGACTCCGCTGACCGGCCTGTAATCCTTGAACGCAATTAATATTCCGAAAAGAGGCACAATACAAAACAGCAGAACCAACAGGGTAGCCGGCAGCATCATAGCCTGGAGCTGAAACTGTGTCCTTCGGTCCATTCCGTACCGATATTTCTTTTTTTTATTACTTTTACTCATTTTTCTTCCCCTTATAAAACAGCCTGCGGGCCGTTTCCTCGAACGACCCGCATTCCGGCGTTTTGCGCTTACCTTATAGCCTGTTTAATGTCTGTCCTTATTACAGTTCGTTAAAGTCTCCCCATAATACTCGCATTTTTCCTGATAAGCTGTGTTATAGGCTGCATTCAGTTCCTCAATACCCAGCTTATTTAACTGATTCAGCATAGCCTCATATTCCTTCTCAAAGGATGCGTCATCCTTAGCCATGACTATAGTGGAAATCTGTCCCTTAAGATAATTATCAATCTGTGACTTGCTGATTCCCAGATCACTGGAGGGATCGATTAGCGTATCAGGAAATGCAAGCAGTGCGCTATTGTAAACCGTCGTTTCTTCCATTCTGCCAAGTGCAGTGTCATTAAGCATACCCTGATAATCCTCTGTTCCCTCTTCCGGAGCAGGATCTTTATGATTAAAGAAATCTGTGTTATGGAAAGGCCAATAGGCAGTCAGCCCGGTATTTGTATAATCCAGCTTCTTCTCCTCACCCAGTTCCGTCTCAACGTATCCACCCTGTTCATCCAGAGTATAGTCAACCCCTTCCTTTCCATAAACACAAAGAGTCATTCCTTCATCGCTGCTCATCCAGGAAAGCCATTTCGCCACCTTCTCCGGCTGGCTGCAGTCTTTGGAAATAAAGGTCTGTATCCATCCTGCTCCCGCTTCGTTATTATGCGGCAGGGCAGGAAGGGTTCCCTCTGATGAAAGGATGGCGCCCGTTGAAGTCCAGGTCGTACCGGTTTTGTCCATTCCAGCCCCGGTGTTTGCCTTATTGCCGACAAAGCACAGCACCCGGCCGCTCGCCATATAGGACTGCATACCGGCGGTGTCAATTGTGAACTGATTGGGATCAATATAACCTTTCCTGACACAGGTATTCAAAAATTCCAGTGCATGCTTAGACTCCGGCGCCTGTATCCAGTCCTGATAGTTTCCTTCATCATCAATCTGCATGGCACCGAAAAAATATTCAAGGGCGCGCACTGTGGCGTCCTGGTACATATTTCCGTCTACCAATATTGGAATGTAGGAAGCCCCGTTTACGGTTTTTCCTGAATTCTTTACCATTTCAAATGCCGCCAGTACCTGTTCCTCCGTCTGTAAATCTTCCGGTGTCAGGCCAAATTCCTTGAGAGCGGTATCGTTCCAGAGAATCCCATAATTTTCCCCATAGTTAATTTTCCATTCATAGTAATCGCTGTAGGGAGGGTACAGCTTCCGATTATCCGGAGAGTTCTGGTGGCTCGCATAAGCATACCAATCTCCGTCGCGCTCAATCAAAAGCTGCTTGATATCCTCAGCGTAGCCGCCGTTAAGCAAATGAGATGTAGGGTCATACTGCTGCAAAAACTCTTCCAGCTTCCATACCTGTCCTGAGGATACCAATTCCTTTATGGTAGCCGAATCCGTAAGTGACATGATATCCGGAAGGCTTCCATTCACAATCATCAGCGCCAGCTTTGTGCTGCCGTCTCCAGCCGGGATATTCATCTCAAATTCGAGGCCGGTAGCCTCTGTAATATCTCCCATAACAGTGCCCTCTTCGGCGTTCCATTTGATAGGCGGACTCCAGAAATCCACATCCGAGAACCATACCACCTTATCAACCGTTCCATCAGACTGTGCCGAAACACTTTCCTCAGATGCTCCAGCCGTCGTACCAGTGCTCTCCGTTTTGACTGAGCTGTTTCCACATCCGGCACTACATACTGCTGCCAGCATAAATGCCAATCCCATTGCTGCTGCCTTTTTCCACCTTTTCATTTCGTCCTTCCTTTCTTTACCGCTCTTTTATAAAATAGTGTATTTTAACGTTTTAATAATTTATGACTATTTTTATTGGTTTTTATGCGCTTTTTTATCAAAACGTTTTAATTATGAATTCATTATAAATACGCTTAGCAATTCTGTCAACCTACACTTTAATATCATGTCGTTTTTGTTAAATTACCATAAAATAATTTTTCATTTTTATACATTTTGCTACATTCGCTTGTAGTCTCCCCAATAATAAGAGTCAGCGAATTAGTATTATGGTACTAATAATTATCTTGGTCTACCTGTGTCCCCTTGTTTTTTTTCCTTTTCCATGATAAAATTATTATAACGTTTTAATTTCAAGGAAGGATGTGCACAATTTGATTACGATTCATGACGTAGCAAAACGCGCCGGTGTCTCCATAGGCACTGTATCTAATGTGATTAATCAAAAAAATAAAGTAGCGCCCGATACCACCGAGAGGATCTTGGATGCAATTAAAGAGTTAAATTATATTCCCAACACAGTTGCCAAAAGCCTGAAAACAAGCCAGAGCCGAATCATCGGCATCCTGGCAGAAGATGTCAATGCTTTTTCTTCCGGTGCCATCATAGACGGAATCTGTCAGTATTGTGAAGATCACGACTATGCTGTTAATCTCTGCAATCTCCGTGTCAATGAGAAGGTGGATTATACGCAATCCTCAATGTATACACAGCTTGAAATATCAGCCTCTTTCCAAAGCAGTGTACAGAAATCCCTGAATCTGCTTACGACTTCACGGGTGGACGGATTGGTTTATATTGGTGTTCATCCGAGGGATGTGGGAAACATTCTTCCTCATACTGACATCCCCGTTATCTATACCTATTCCTATACGAAGGAAAATGATTATTGTGTAAATTATGATGATTACCAGGGGGCACAGTTGGTTGTAGAATTTTTACTTAATATGGGACATAAGAGAATCGGACTGATATGTGGTTCGATTGATTCCGTTTCCGCTCACAAACGGCTCATGGGTTACCAAAATGCACTTATGGAACACGGCCTTCCTTATTATCCGGAATATATACGCTCCGGAAACTGGCTTTATGAAGACGGTTATCGGAGCTGTATGGAACTCCTTTCACTCCCTTCACCTCCCACTGCTATCTTTTCCATGAGTGATTTGATGGCTTATGGGGCAGTCAATGCTGCCTACGACCAGGGGCTGCAAATCCCGGGCGATATATCCATCCATGGTTTCGATGACCTGGATCTGTCAACATTTATCCGTCCGGCTCTTTCCACTGTCCATCTTCCGCTTCGGGAAATGGGGCTGAAAGCCGCTGAAGTCATGATTCATATACTGGAACATGAACCTGTGCCTGATGATGAACGTGGAATACTTCTCCCCTGTACGCTTGTGCCAAGAAGTTCCATACGCGAAAATCCAATGGAATAATATCCTGTAACATACTCTTACCCTCCCAATCCGGGTAATGTTTATATATAATGGTCCGGCTTGGAATTATCCCCAAACCAGACCATTACTTATATTACTCTATCTTCAGTTATGCTAAACTTGCTTTCTTTCTTAGGCATTATCAGAGGTTTTTTTAATCCTCTATATCAGTAGCAGGAAAATATATCTGATACTTCTCATACCCTACTTTATTTAAGGGTATTAAATGTAATCCCTTTTTTTGCCCGTTCACTCTATAGTAACTGGTCCATGCTTCCCATTCCCTATCGCATTCGGGAACCACCATTTTTTCAGGAGAATCTGAATTACAGTAAAGTGTCCTCTCCTTTTTTGTTAATCCTGCAAGCACCTCCGGTCCATCAAGAAATGCCACCATATTTTCATTCCCCGGCAGTTTTTCCGTATATATTTTTCTTTCAAAAATAATATGTATTATGTCTTTATTCCAATTTCTGCATACGGATATAAAGCCATAGTTAACATTATTATCAACTCTTTTTCCATTAATAAAAGCTTCAAATTTTCCATTACACCATTTTGGTATACGGAATAATATGGAAAATTCCCTCTCTCCATCATATTCTATATAAAAATCCAACTCCATATTTGCAGGCTTATCTTGATATTCGAAACCTTCCGCATATTCTTTTTTTCTCTGTCTGATTCGGATTTCTTTCCCATGGATGGCCTCATTACAGTCTGAATCGAAGTACTGGCAAACATAGATACACTCCTCTCCTTTGTAATAGATTCCCCTGTTAAGAGCCGCATTGGCCTGAACAACAGTACCATGACAGCAGAAGAAGTACTCGTATTTACCTCTCCACGCTTTACGGCTTCCCGCCTGCATAGGAAGAAAATATGTCATAAAGCCAGTGCTTGGATATTTCGTTTTTGCTACATTAACATGAAAACCGTCCCAATAACTCTGGGCCAGAATTCCGTTATACATATTTTTTTCCCAATAGTCCATGTAAGAAGAATCCGCATCATAACAAAATAAGAATTTAGCTAATCTCATCATGTTATAAACGGTACAGTGTTCCTGTGTCTTGTTACCAAGGCGTGTATTCAATTTATGCTTTGGAGTCCACACCTCACCACAGGTCTGGCCGCCCGTGGCAAAACATTCACGTTCAACTACTGCTTGACGCCAATATTCCTTTACAATTGTCAGATACTTAATATCCCCCGTTGCTTCATATACCGAAGCTGCTCCAAGAATCTCCGGAATAGTCGTATTTGCATGCATATTGGTAAGCACATCTTTACCCTGAAGCAAATCGTCAAACAACGATTCTCTATAATATCGTTTTATGAGAGCCTTATAAATTTCTTTTTTTGTAACCTGGTATAATATTGCCCATATCTCAAGCATTCCACCAGTTTCCACTTCCAGGATATTTTGGAATTCTTCTTTCGAAAACTTTCCGCTCCAGTTATAAAACCACTCTCCAAACTTATCAGCTATAATCAGAGCTTTTTTATTCCCTGCCATTATATAGATATCCAAAAGCCCCATAAATGTTTTATGTATATTATATTGAGGCGCCCAAACCTCTATTCCCTGCGAAATCCAGTTCAGGTATTTTTCCGGTATGGATGCTGCCCAACTTCCTCCATTGGCAATCTGGCACTTTTCCAGTTCCTCAACTACAGCTTCCGCTTTAGCTTTAATCAGTGAATCCCCGGTCATTTCATAATTCATTGCGCAGGCGGATAACCAATGCCCCAAAAAATGTCCTCTCAGCTGGCTTGTCGGAGCCTCCCACCCACCATAAATATCTACAGGCAGATCGTTGGTTTTATATCTTCCGGCCTCAAACATATGAGGTACAAGCAATTTTTGTATAGAAAGTTCCAATAAATAATCTCTATTTTCTTTTTGATGCCTCACTAAATTTGCATCAAAAATTTTTACCTTATCTTGTGCAATTTCAATCAATCTTTTCATAATTCATCCCTTCACACTTCCCAATACAAGTCCCTGAGTAAAATATTTTTGCAGGAAAGGATATACCAGCATAATAGGGATCGCTCCAAGAAATAACTGTGCAGCCCTTCCTGTACGCACATTCATCATTGAAAGCAGTGTTGCATAATCATTAGATGACTTCTGCATCAACTGCTCAAAACTCTGCAGCAATGTCTGAAGATAAGTCTGAAGGGGATAATCCTCCGGCCTGTTCATATAAATCATGCCTCCAAACCAATCATTCCAATGGCCTACCATACAAAATAAACCAACTGTGGCAAGTGCAGGTTTTAAAAGCGGCAGCATAATCTGTACCAGGATACGAAATACTCCGGCTCCGTCTATCATTGCCGCTTCTTCGATTTCTTCCGGCAGTCCCCTCATAAAATTCATCAAAATAACCATATTATAAACCGGAAGCGCTCCGGGCAAAATAAGTGACCAGATACTGTTTTTCAAACCAACCTTAACAACCAGAAGATAAGTAGGAATGAGGCCGCCATTAATCAGCATTGTCAGAACAAAAAAGAACATATAAATATTGCGTCCCTTTAATTTTTCTTTGGTTTTCGATAAAGGATATGCCGTAATTATCATCAAAAGTAAATTGGCGCCCACCCCAAGGATTACCCGTTGCGCAGAGACGATAAGCGCTTTAAAAAACTTCCCTCCTTTTAAGGCAAATTCATAGGAGTATGTAGTAAAATCTACCGGCAGAAAAGATACACGCCCCCCTGCAACTGCAGCGCTCCCACTAAATGAAACTGCGAGAAGATTGATAAATGGGAGGATGCAGGTAAGTGAAAGCAAGGTTAGAATTAAAATATCAAATAAAAGAAATATTTTTCGTGCATTACTTTTATATTCCATTATTTTCTCCTTCCTCTAAAATATACGGTATCCCGCTGCTTTGTCTGCCAGTAAATAAGATAGAGCCACCAGAATGAAGGATATAACCGATTTAAATAAACCTACTGCAGTTCCCACAGAATACTGTGCCTGCTGCAGGCCCAGCCTATATACATATGTATCTATTATATCTCCTGATTCATAGACTACAGGTGAGTAAAGATTAAAAATCTGGTCAAATCCGGCATTCAGCACATTTCCTAATGCCAGGACGGTCATCAGGATTATCGTAGGAAGTAAAAGAGGAATGGTGATATAAATAGTTTGTTTCCAACGTTTGGCACCATCTACCATTGCCGCTTCATAAAGCCCGGGATCAATACTGGTCAGGGCCGCCAGATATACTACCGTACCAAATCCAAATCCTTTCCAAATATCAGTAACTATCATCGTCCAGGGGAAAACCGAAGGACTTCCCAAAAAGTTAACCTCATTAAATCCCAGTGAAGTAATCAGGCTGTTTACTATACCATTTGAACCTAAAATATCCATAAGCATACCAGCCATAATGACCCATGAGAGAAAATTAGGTATATATACTAAAGTCTGAAAACTTCGTTTTATTTTGTCATGTCTTATTTCATTCAGCAGCAAAGCTACTGTCACCGGAACGACAACACTGCCAACCAGTTTAAAAAAAGAAATATAAAAAGTATTCCAGATGGTTCTGACAAAGTTAGGCTGATTGAATAAGTATATAAAATTTTCCAGCCCTACCCAGGGAGAAGAAAATCCCATACTGGGATTGTATTTCTGGAATGCAATAATCAGGCCGTATAATGGAATATACGAAAAGATAAATACCAGGACCACCCCAGGAATAAGCAGCAGATGGTATGGCAGTTGTTTTTTTATTTTAGCTAAATTCATTCGTTTCTCCTTCTAAAATGGATAAAGCGAGGAAGCGCAGCGCGTTTCCTCGCTTCAAAATCCGGAACCCCATATTCCTACTGATTATAAATCTCGTTCATTTCTAAAGTTACCTGTTCTCCTCCGGCGGCTTTCCAATTATCCACCACCGTGTCAAAATAATCTATCGGTTGATCACCTATAATAATTTTTGTAAACCCTTCCGTTAGTATATCTTCCAACGTAGTACCTGAATTTATCAAGGTATCCGGGGTAATACCTTTCAGTTCAGAACGGATATACTTCCCGTTATCGATAATATTCTTTGCAATTCCATAAGAACATCTGCCCAAACCTATTTGAAGAACGCTTCCCAAAGCACTGGGAGTCTGCTTTTCCATCCATTCAATATTATCGTTATATCTCTGCATAGCGCCTACCGTAGTTATACCGGATGGATCCTGTGCTTTCAGCGCTTCTATTGTCTGCGTATAATCAATATCGCCGGAATTAGGATTCAGCACTCTGAACGCCCCAACCACATGTGCCATATCATTCATCGTAAAGGAATCGATCCATTCCTGATCCTCTTTGCCTGCAGCATCATCTAATATATAGCCATATAAATTAATCAGCTTTAACGCCGCCTCCGGATGTTCACAACTTTTACTTACGACTGTATATGATGTATTGGCAAATGTTAAAGTCTGGAGTACTTCCTCCCCTGTAGCGCCCGGTATCTGAAAGGGTTCAAAATAAGCATCTTTTCCCAGCGCCGAAACAACATCTTTGCCGGGATTCCATCCCCACCACTGATAAAACGGCTGTACTCCCACTTTTCCGGAGATAACATCCTGATTCATTTTTTCTAAATCCATCATGGCAAAATCAGGGCTGAGTATTCCTTCTTTATACCATTCCGACCATGCTTCCAACGCAGCCTTCATTTCCGGCTGCACAGAACCATAGGCAATCTGCCCGTCATCCGTCCTTATCCATGCATCGGGATGTGCTCCCCAGCCTACAGCAAGTAAATTCAAATGATCCAGTGTCTGTTCCGCCCCCATTCCATATCCTCCGTATTCCTTCATGAAGGCTCTCATAATTTCTACCAAATCATCCATAGTCTCAGGTTCGTCCAGATTTAAGTTCTCTCTCCAATCCTTACGGATCCAGACATAATCAAGCTGTTCTAATGGACCATAATGCATTTGCGGAATTCCATAAAGCCTGCCGTTTCTCTGTCCGGCCTCCAGGCAATCCGGATCTGATGAGATATAACTCTTTACTGCATCAGAAGCATAGGTTTCATATATATCCGTAAGATCCCATATTAAATCTGCATCAACAAGCTGCTGCAGCTGTGACTCATTTACATGGAATACATCCGGTAAATCTCCTTCAGCTATTGAAAGATTTAATTTTGTATCATATTCATCACTGACCCAGTCAGTAACTACCTCCACATTAAAACGCTCTTTATATTCGCGTGTCCAAACATTACTGGTAACATCATCTCCTTCCGGATACACGGCGTTTGCTATTTCAGAGGTTACCGTACGAAGTGTAACTGTTTCTTCATATGGGGCCCATATATCAACATCACCGCTTAGTGGAGTTCCCGTTGTATCCGCTCCCTCCATATTTTGTATTTCTTCGTTACCGGTTATTGTCTTTTCCGTATTATTATCAGAACCGGAACAACCTGCTAAAGTTACTAACATAACCGCCAAAAATAACGAAATCACCTTTTTTTTCATACTTTTTCCTCCCTGTTTATTAATGTACTGTTATCTTACATTTATTTATTCTAAAATAAAATTCAAAAAGAATACCTTTGTATAAATACACGATTTTGTTTAAATAAAATATCTCCTATTTATAAAAATATCATCTTTTTATAATTATTGCTTTTATGCAGATATATTAAAGCCTAATTGAGTATGCTATAATTTGATAGTAAAAGCATATGCGAAGGTGGTAATCATATGAATCAAAAGAACGGAAGTGTATATAATAAACTTTTACTGCTTTTTGCCGTTACTGTATTTCCATTTATTATAATTGGTACCTGGATACTCCTTACTGTTACAAATGAATATCGTAAACAAATTATTAATATGGAATATGTAAAAACTCATAATACCATTCAGCAATTTAATAATTCTCTGGATGGCATTCTCGAAACAAGCCACTATTTCTTTGAACAGTCCAATGTACTGAAACTATCAAACAGGCCTGAACAACTAACTGCGATAGAACAGACCCTGGCCGTTAATAGTTTGCGGGAACAACTCTCCAGTATTCCCAGCGCTAATACCCTTATAGATTATTTACGAATTTATATTGAAAAAATGGAACGGGTTTATAATTCTACAGGTTACCCATATGGTAGTTTTCAAGACATCACATCGGAAGAATATCAAACCGTATCTGATATGGCTCAAAACGGAATTATTCGGTACCAAAACGAAAAATATATATCCATTTTAATACCCAGCAGCCCCTTTTCAAAAAGTAATGCTGTAATTGAACTTTTATTATCTGTCAAAATAATAAAATCCCAATTTAACAATATTGCTTTGGATAAAAATGATTATTTTATACTCTCCTCTAATAATAATGAATTTTTTATTCATAATATTCCATTCTCCAATGATATCCATACTATACGTGCAATGGATAAAGAAGCTCCTTTTACAGATATGATTACAATTAACGGAACTTCCTATATTCTTTTTGCAGAAAATATACCTTTGCTAAAAAGCACTTTTTACAGACTGGTTTCAACAGATATGTTATTAGCTCCGTTACAATTTATAACTCTTTATATCAGTGCTTTTTTCCTGCTTATTTTTATAGGCTTAATTTTGTTCTTTCTTATAGCCAGACGCATGATCCATACACCTATGTCTGAATTGGTTGCGGGATTAGCAGAAATTGAAAAGGGGAATTACAAGGTTCAAATTTCTTACAATGTCAAAAATGAATTTTCTTACTTATATCATGGCTTTAATCTTATGGCAACAAATCTTGATCTTGCAATTGAAAGAGATTATCAGACAAAGTTACTGCTTCAACAAGCGGAATTAAAACAACTGCAGGCCCAGATTAACCCACACTTTTTATACAATAGCTTCTTCATGCTGCAGCGGATTATCCAGGGAGGCCTCGAAGAAGAAGCAATTGCTGTTACAGGTATGCTTGGAAAATATTTTCAATATATTACAAAAAACAGTAATGATCTTGTGAGCTTAAAGGAAGAATATGAACATGCACGTATTTATTCTCAGATACAAGAACTGCGATTTGAAGGACGTATCAGCGTATCGTTCGATGATATCCCTGGCTTTTATTCAGAACTCATGGTCCCCAAGCTTATCCTTCAGCCAATTATTGAAAATTCATTCACTCATGCGTTCAATAACATGATTGAAAATGGTATCTTAGTAATCCAATTCATAAGTTCAGAGAATATGCTAAAAATACTTATTGATGATAATGGAAATAGTTTAACTGACCAAAAACTAGGGACACTAATCGAACTGACAGAAAAAGCGAAATCAGGAGATAACAAAGAAATGCATGGTATTCTTAATATATGCCGCAGACTTTCCATTTTTACTGGATATCCAGGCTGCTTTACACTGCAGCGTTCCAATTTAGGAGGCTTGTCGGTCTGCCTGACAATATCAGACAGGAGGGAAAATAATTGAACCGTATGTTAATAATAGATGATGAACATCACATAGTAAACTGGCTCTATGACTTGTTCACATCTTTAGATAATCCGGAGCTTGAGGTTATGAAAGCATATTCAGGCTTTGAAACAATGACAATCCTGAAAAGGTATAAAATTGATTTAATGCTTCTCGATATCAGTATGCCTGGAATGTCGGGCTTTGATGTGGCAAAAAAAACGTTGGAAGAATGGCCCGCGACGCGAATTGTCTTTTTAACTGCCCATGATAATTTCGAATATATTTACCAGGTTAACCAACTTCCAAATACTTCTTATCTTCTTAAAACTGAAGACGACAAAACGATTATAGACACAGTTAATAAAGCATTGGTAAGTATACAAAAGGAACAGGAAATTCATAATATTATACAGATAGCGGATGCTAGGGAAATGCTGATAAATCATCTTACCCAACAGGAAATTTTACGTTTATTAGTTCATGGCACGTCCCCCTTAAGTAAGAATGAACTTCTTCTTTTGAGACAGAAGAATATTCCTCTTCGCTTTGAAAATAAAATTTATCTCTTATATACACAAATTCCCGGTAATATGATACACCGTGCCTCTTCAAAAATAAACGAAAAAATAATCACTAATTTACTTACTTATACTGTGAAATATCTACATGATAATTTTATATTTTCAATGCTTGAATTACGCCGGGACTGTTTTATCTGGTTTTTGGAAGAAAACCGTATTCAGGAAAATGCTTTAGGTATGCCCTCTGTTACTTTCCTTGAAAATTTCTCAGAAGATATGGTTACAGTCATAGAAACAATAACAAACAAAAGTATAATTAATATATTGTATTCTTCTCCTGTCAATTCTAATAATATAAGATATATTTCAAATAAAATGAACGAAATCTGTGAAAAGATAATTCAGAAGAATTCACAGAATGCTTCATTCTGCACGCAAATTACAGAAACGGATATAGAAATTGCGAATGAAAACGAACAGTCCCTTTATCACTCTTTAAACTCGTTGCATCCGGAAGATTTATCCTTTTATTTGACCCAAAAAGACAGAGATTCTTATCTCCTTCTTTTAGATAAAATAAGTAGTTTCTGCAAAAAAGGCTTCAGTATGCATGATTTAAATATTATACAGGTGTATAATGATATTGCATCGTCTTTAATCCGATATATAAATCAACATGGTTTGGAAAAAAGAATTGCTCTGAAAATAGCAGTTTATCCTCTGTATTATATGCAAGACTTTCAGAACTGGCAAGAAGCCTTTCAATATATACAATCTATAGCCGGCTACCTGTTTGACTTGATCTCCGATACGGAGAATGACAGAAATGAGCTGTTACTGTCAACTGTTGAAACATATGTCTTTAACAATATCTCCAAACCGCTTACCTTATCAGAAGTTGCCTCTGCTGTAAATTATAACTCAACCTACATTTCACGGCTCTACAAAAAGGTACGCGGCATATCCCTGCCTAAATTTATTTTGCAGAGCAGAATTGAACTCGCAGAAAAACTGTTGCTGACCACAGACGATTCCATCCAAAATATAGCCCGTGAATCCGGCTTTGATACTTCACAATATTTTTCAATTGTGTTTAAAAAAGAGACCGGATATACTCCCCGCGATTATCGGCAGTCACTAAAATTTAGCACTCCGATTAAAAGACTGTCCAATCCGGATAAAATATAATGCTTAATGTCAAAATATCCCCAGACAAAATAGAACAATCAGCATTCTTTTGTCTGGGGAGTTCTGATTAACTATTATTCTCTTCAATAATTACATTTGTCAGCCATCCTTCCGGAACAACATATAATAATTCCGCATTACGATGCCTTGACGCATTACAAATCCTGATCTGGCATACTTTTTTCAATTCATTTATCTCTACCTCCTGAATACTTCCATATGTCACTTCAAATTTTATATTCCAGGGAATACAAATAATTCTTCGTCCTATCCCATCATATGGCTTGATATACCACATTTCTCCTTGCCCAGTAACTCTGCATCCATATCCACATCTCCCGAATACCGGATCATCCACCATATAAGAACTCACCGCCTGCAGATAACCGTATAATCCCATATCTGTATCTAAAGTCCGCAGATCGAACCCATTCCGATCGGGCCAGAATAAATACCAACCATGTGCTGCTCCGTTACTTCTGATACATGTAAGGAAACTAAAGGCTCCTCCATATGCCAACTTTAGCATGTTCAAATCTCCGGTATCCTCAAAACCATCATACATGACACGAGAGTTCAAGGCTGTTGCATACCAGCAGCATACATTTCCTCTTTTTTCATTTCCGTACAAAAACCACGCCGGCTGGAATCCAATACGCAGCGCCATAGTCACTCGATACGCTTCTTCTAACCGATTGTCATAACCATAATACTTCATCATAGCCTGATACTGATTGTGCGGTGTCTGATCCACATAAAGTTCTGAACCAAAAGGGTATTCACTTTTAGCATTTTCCTCTGCAATAAGCCTGACTCTGGCATCAAGTTTTTGATATTTCGATTTATCTTCCTCTTTTAATGCTTCCAGAAGCTTTATTACTGTGCCGCCCGCAGGAGCCCCATTGAACTTATTTACGCCAAGCTGGTATCCTAACATGGCAGTTTGATATGCCATGTCTAAATACTCTTCAGCACTGCGCTTCTTTGTCATACCATATCTTTTAGCAATAACATACATTCCATAATAGATATTTGCAATTAAAGTATAGTTAAAAGAGCGTTCCACATCCTCTGACTCTTTTTTATCAAATTTATAGAAACCGATTTTATCCGAAGGCTTCCTTTCCTCGAAGTACATGCTTCGTCTGGCCAGATAGGTATCCTGTTGCTGTAACACTCCATATAGGCTGTCGTCAATAAATTCCTCTAATATATCTATCTCATTTTGTTTCGGATAAATAGAATTTTTTTCTGCCAAAAACATTGGAATTGGTAATCCCAGTTCATCCAGCGCTGCAACCTGAAATGATTCTTCGCTTTCCGTAAAAATCATCTCTACCATATCATCAAATCCTAAAAAAGCATGGTGTCTGTGAAAAGGATCCTGGGGATTATCATAGTAATGCCTTGTAATAATAAATTCAGATCGACGTTTCAATAATTCCTTTACATCCCCAATTCCATAAAAAAACAGGTATGTAATCCCCTTCCCATGCGTAACCTGAATTTTTTTCTGCCCCATCTGAGTACATGTCAAATTCCAATAAGAGCCTTTTTCATCTTCCCTGTCCTTTTCTATTGTTATATTATTTGCTACCGGAATCAACGCAATCTTTTCCTTACTTCGAATATAAAGCTGAATTTTTTCTCCTACCGGTGCAACCATACCAGGCTGCACTTCAATAGAAATTTGATTCGCATCATAAAGAAAGTCTTTTAATTGATTTATATTGGATAGAGGACGGAAACGAAAATGGAATGTTCTTTCCTCGTCCTTATTCAGAAGCAATGAATGATTACCATTTATGCCATATGCCTGTCTGTCAAACTCCCATTTCCATTTACCACTTTTCTTAGCGGCATAAGAATACAGAGAAAGATAATAGGGACCTTCAAAAGTGCAGTCCCACTGGCAGCCGATATCAGAATCCATTTGATAGGCTGCTTCAATAGAAGTTCCGTTCACAGTTTGAAATAACAGAGCAGGATAATCCCCTTTAGGTCTCTGCAGAAGAACATATGAACTGCTTCCATTTACAGATGAAAAAATCTGCACCCGTTTTTCATGCCATAGTTTTTGCTTGATACCTCTCCAGTTTTCCAGATCCTCCAGATTTCTATCTGTAAAAATACCGGTAAAATCCGAATTTGTGACAAATGGGAGCGAGAATTCACCTACCTCCAACAATCCTCCTGTTACATTTTTAACTTTTATAATCCATTCAATTACACCGTTCCTCAAAAAAAACCTTTCTTGTAAAGCTACATTATTAATTCCATTCCTGTCTTTGGAATTCCCCGGATAATCAACAATTATTTCCTTTTTCTCTTCATCATAGTATGTCTTTCTAATATCACCCGAGCATTCGGTCAACTCTAATGTCCAATTATTTTGCTTTTCATCCCAAGTACGCAGTTTAACGTCACCCAGCCATTGATTTTTTTCAATTATTGTCCTGTACGAAATATTGTTTTGGTTTCCCACAAATTCAGTTTGAAGAGGATCCCGGACTAATTTTAATGAGTTAATCCTCCCCAATTTCCTATCAAATGTCATACACATAGTATCATCTGTAAGCTTTATCATAAATATTTTACCTTACCTGTTTTGAATACAGCCAGGAAAGTATGTTAAACTTATAAAGCATACTTTCCGGCTGCATAATCTATTTGTTACTTATTATATATCTCATTCATCTCTATGGTAGCCTGTTCTCCCCCTGCTTTTTTCCAGTTGTCAACCACTTTATCAAAGTAATCTATTGGCTGATCTCCAATAATAATTTTTGTAAAGCCTTCAGTTAAAATGTCATCTAATGTTGATCCTGCATCAAGCAACGTCCCAGGCTCTATTCCTTTTAATTCAGATTTTATATATTTCCCATTATCCAAAATTTCGCAGGCAAGCTTATATGAACTTCTATCGGGTCCCATTTGTAAATATCCCCCTAACTGATTGGGATCCTTTGTTTCCATAAACGATTTTACCTGATTATATTTTGTGAGATCCATTGCAGTTAATATATTGGGATCATTCTTTTTTATTGCTTCCTGAACTCTTCCAAAAGCATCATAGTCTCCATTTGGATTTAACACCTTAAATGCACCTGTTACATGAATCATTCCATTATCATCAAATGCTTTTAACCACTCTCCATCTTTTTCCCCTCTTGTATCTTCATCTACAATAAAACTATATAAATTAATTAATTTAATTGCAGCTTCCGGATACCTGCAATCCTTGCTTATGACTGTATATGACTCTGTATCAAAATATAATGTATGAAGCACATCATCTTCTGTAGCGGATGGAATATGAAAAGGCTCAAAATAAGAATTCTCACCATTATTTTTGAGAACATCAATACCCGGATCCCATCCCCACCATTGATAGCTGGCCTGAATTCCGGTTTTTCCGGCTACCACATCCTGATTCATTTTTGCTATATCCATAATGGCAAAATCAGAGTTTAGTAATCCTTCCCTATACCAGTCGGCCCAGGCTCTCACTGCTTCTTTCATTTCAGGCTGGATGGAACCAAATTCGATCTGTCCACCTTCCGTTTTGATCCAGGCATCCGGATGGGCTCCCCATGCTACGGCCAATAAATTTAGGTAATCCAGCGATTGTTCGGCTGCAATACCATACCCCCCATAATTGGACATAAATTTTTTCATCATTTCCACCAGCTCATCCATAGTATGTGGTTCTTCCAGATTTAATGCCTCTCTCCAATCCTTACGAATCCATATATAATTAGGCTGTGTAATCGTTCCAAAACCCATCTGAGGAATCCCGTAAAGTTTCCCGTCTCTTTTACCGGATTCAAAGCTGTCTGCATCTAAATTCATATAATTCTTAATAGTGTCGGAAGCATAAATATCAAACACTTCCGTTAAATCCATAATAAGATCAGCCTCTATCAGCTGTTGCAATTGAGATGCATTGACATGGAAAACATCAGGTAAATCACCCTCCGCGATTGAAAGATTTAACTTTGTATCATATTCATTACTTACCCAATCCGTAACTACTTCAATATTAAAACGATCCTTATACTCTCGTATCCAGACATTATCTGTGACATCATCTCCTTCAGGATATGCACTTGGATCACCTTCTGTTGTAACCGTATGAATAGTGATTGTCTCTTCATACGGCTCCCAGATATCAATTTCATCTGTTGGCATATTCTGTACTTCGCCAGCGCTTTCTACTGTTTCTTTCTTTAGATTTTCCTCCATACTTTCTTTTCCGGTTTGAAGTTCCCCCTTCCCACATCCAGTAAGAATAATCATGGTTAATGCTGCTGCCATTACTGCAAATCGTCGTTTCATATAGATACCCCCTTGTTTTTATGGCACCATATTATTCTTAACTCTTCTCATAGAAAATAGAAAAAATATATTTATTTATAAAAATCTGATTTCTTTTATTTATTCTAACCGGAAATTATAATTAAATCTATATTTTATACATTTCTACTGCCACAGTTTATAAGCATTATAAACCTAATGTCTAAAGAAAACACAAAGACTATGTCAGTAAAGAGAAGGGATACCTGTTGAAGTCTACTATGATGCTAGAAGTCCAGAAATGGCTCCCACCCTAAAGAACTTATCTATACACTGTTCTAATTGACTGTTACTTTCTTTTTATCTGAAATCTATTATTTATATATAAATTTTATTCATGCCTAAACGATCTTATTGATTCCATAATCCCATTCCAGGCTCCATCCCCCAGCTCAATTTTCTGTTCTTCTGAAGGTTGTATGGCTTTTGCTTTCTTTCCTTCCTTTGTTGCCCTTATTACATCATCATTATCATTTCTACCCTCCATATATTCTTCTACAGCCTGCCGAACGAAATATTTAACCTGCTCATAATCAACCGAATTACAATTCCCCCGTACTTTCTGCCTCCCCTCCTCTCCATAAGCAATAACCGCATTTACAATATACTGTGCCTTCGTCCTCCCCATCCCATTCAGAATTCCTGCCACCTTACGATGTTCCTCCAGCTTTTTATTAAACCCAATGGTAATCACATATTCATTCTTTTTTTCCATGCGCACTGCCCGCCTTCTTCTCCCGGTCATACAGCATACCATATCCCATAGCGTTGGCCTTGATATCCTCAATAAAGAAACAGTCCCCCACTTTTTCAGAAGCTTCCAGATATTTACGTAACAGCAATGCCCCTCCCCCAACAAATACCACACATCCCGACTTCAGATCTATCCCCCGCTCCCTCAAGGTTCCCAATAAATCATTAACAAAAACAGCCGCCATATTTCTCGCTGTTTTTATAACACCCTCAGAATAATCAGTATCTTCCCCTTTAAGAATACTATCAATATCCATCTCTTCCAGAAGAATATCCTGCTCTGAATTAATCCGTGAGATTATATGGTTATAAAGCTTAATCACCCCATTTTCCAACGAGTCACAAACGGCCAGATCCGGCATCCCGCCTCTAAGCAATAAATAATCCAAAGTAAACCCTCCGATATCAATCACAATCGTTTTTCCATAATTCATGATTTTAGGATAGATAGTGATAGCCGCAGCATAGTCCTGAGGAAATGCCGCTACATTCTCCAAATAAACCGAATAATCCCTTCCATGAAAAGAATATTCGACAACCTCTTCTCTCTTAAAGTAAGCTTCAAACCTCTTATACAGTGTTCCAAAATGTTTCGGCGGCAGCCCAACGGGCAAATCCACCTGCAGCAATTCCCCGGGGCAGTAAATCCCCTGCTTCTCACTTTCCATCCCAATGCCGAAAAGTGTCAGTACAAAAAACCTGTCGTCCGCAGTCTTATCCCTCATATAAGGAATTCTTTTTTCCGTCAGGGTATAATACTTGTCCTTAAAAATAAGGTATTCCCCCAACGGAGGCTTCGTCTGACTCTCCTCTATCCCGGATGTATAAATAAAATGAGGGGTCTTCATATTCCGGTTTCCATGGTCAATTGGTACAATAATATTTTGATACATATAATCAGCTCCTTTTCTTTTTATTAATGTTTTATACGCAATGAATATGTAAAAGACAACAAATTTCCACAAAAAAATCGGAACGGTAAGCCCTTCGGCAAAACCGCTCCGGTATCTTCCCTGCTAAATTCCTCTATTTCTTAAATCCAGTAAATAATCATCCACTCCCTTCAAACTTCCCGCCCAGTCTCCCTCTCTGTCAAGATTCCAGGTAAGTGTTCTTCCAGGCAGATTCAGCTCATGACATATATCCGAAAGCTTTCTGCAGCCCCGCTGTATATTTTCTCTTTTCACTTTTTTCTTATCGCAGGGTATGTTTACCTTATCCCACTTCCTATGATAATTCGGACACTGCACACATTTCTCATCATAATCCCCCCTGCACTTTGTTTTTAACATTTTATCCATATCATAAGCTTCATAAATATACTCCGTTCCCAACCCCTTCATCTCCTTTAAAAAAGCCGGAAGGTTTGCATACTGATTAACACCAGGCACACAAACAAAAGTACGGCCCGACAGTGCATGAGCAATATCTCCCTTTAAAGGGCCTTCAGTCACAAATACTATCTTATCTCCCTGTCTTCCAGCCAAATGAACAGGGCTTCCCGAGGAAGCGCCCATATGATTATTAATGCTGGAAAGCCACATATATTTCCTGCCTTCATACGGCCGATCCAGACGGATCTGTACTGCTGTTATCTGTCCTTCTATATTCCGTACCGGTATCATGAAACCCGAGGACCTTGGATGGAAATGCATGGTCCACTCCCCATCTGCGTCCCGAAAGAAACCAGGTACTCCCTCTACTGTACAGCCTGCTTCCAGCAGTCTTTTTGTCAATTTACGATATCCAAAAGGAGGCGTGCTCCGATACCCGTTTTCTTCCATCTGCTCCTCCGAAAAACCCCTTTGCAGAAGATTTTTTCTGTGAGTATCAGACAAACACAGCATAGAAAAAAGCATGGTATAAGTTTTATCCTTAACATTAACTGATGCCACCGGAGCATTTATCATTTCCGTTTCTTTTACCTCTTCTGCCTTTGGTTTCCTCTGATATGCCGGTATCTGTCTGTTTTCTCCCAGCGCTTCCATTATCTCTTTATAAGCAGTCTGGTTGTCCACCTGATATACCTTTCCATACAGAGCAAGCATTCCTCCGGTCTCTCCGCACCGATTACACTTAAACACATTTTTCTTCAGGTTAAGATTCATCTTCCCTTTCGTTTCCCCGCAGAAAGGACAATTTACATCCAGACAGACTGCATTTTTGTGCCGTATACGAAGATCCAAAAGATAAGCAATGTCCTTAATTGTAAAAGGAAAATCCGCAGCCACAGCTTGCCTCCTTTCTGCAGCCCGGCAAGCCGGACTGCCTCTCCTTGTCTTAATTCGAATCATCCTGCCTGTTTTAAAGCAGTATCCAACAGAAACCTGGCCGCTGCACGCAGCAGATTATCGGGACCTCCATAGGATGTCACATACCACTCCAGGGCCTGCGGTTTTTCTATCGCCAGTTGTCCCAGCGTCATGCCATGATAATACTTTGTAGGTATCACCACTGCCGCCGCACTATCCCTGGTTAATAAGGAGTAAATCTGCTCCACCGGCATATCCTTCCGAATTTCAGTTACGTTCTGTTTAGCCTTCTTTTCTGTTTCACCATTGCCATTCTGTTTATCCATCATCTGCCCTTCCATAATGTATTGGTTTTGATCTCTTCCATCCATCCTCAGGTTTTGCATACTATTTTCTGGTAAATTATTTTCATTCGATACGGCAATCCATTCCGAGGCATCAAGTCCATCCCCGGTAGAACCCATATCCCCTAAATTACCTTCCGGCAAACCTTCGTCCTGAAATAACATCCCGGCCTCAAACGGTGCTTCTGTCACCTGGGGATCTGTTTCCCCATCTCGATCCGAAAACTGAAGCCCAAAACCGGCGTCCGTAAGCGCCCTTCCGACAGCTGCAGTCTCAGCAAGCTCCACATATTTACTTCCGAAGGAGTCCTCTGCCGAAAAATACTTCTGGGCAAACGCATTGGATACGAAATTCTCCTCTGCATCACTGCGGTTCAGATAAACTTTAGCCTCTACAATGGCTACTTGTTCCGTCAGCTTCAGTATTTTTTTTACCACCTTTCCTTCCGGATATTTTAGACGGAACCATAACTTTCGAAATGCCACATCGAGATAATAGGTAACTTTACCCCCTTCTTCCTGGATTATCCGCATATACTTTCTGGGGTCAAAGCCTTCTATCCTGTTTAAGTTTTTAACTTCTTTTACTTCATCATACATACCATTCTGGTTTCCAATTGTTTCATTCATCCTTTGACGCTCCTTTCTCTATAAATACCTGCTTTTATAGTAAGTACTCTTTTTTCACTTCTTTTCTTGAAAATACTTTCCGCCTTTCTACTAACAGTACCGTTACCAGTCAGGCATCCATCCTTTCAGAGATTCATTACAATCTGCTCATACTCTATATTTTTTTTTATAGAATTCTTCAAAAGGTAGAATCTTTCTATAACCCTTTCCCCTAAACGGGTATTGCGGTTTACCGCCTGAGGGGAATGGACGGCCTGAACAATTGATCTCTTATTTCCCACAAGGTAAACCTGTACCTGTGCTCTGGTAATACCGGTATAAAGAATATTCCGTTTCAGCATTTTATAAAACATTGGTATCCATGGGATAATAACTATCGGGTATTCAGACCCCTGGCTTTTATGAATCGTAGTGGCATAGGAATGTTCTATCATTTCCATTTCTTCCACTCCATACTCCACTGACCTTCCCTCGCTGAATTCCATTTCTGCTTTCTCCACGCCATCCTCATCCAGGTAGATATCCCGGATAAATCCGATATCCCCGTTGCTGATGCCATCCTTATTTTTGTTTTGTATGATCTTATCTCCTGTCCGGAATATTTTTCCGCCTGCCTTCATCTGTGCCTTTCCTGCCCCTTCCGGATTTATTTTCTCCCGAAGCTGCTCATTCAGTGCATTTACGGAAACAGCTCCGCGCTTTCTGTATGGCGTCAGAATCTGTACCTTTTCTATACCTTCCTGTTCTGCGGCTTCCAGATAAATTTTCCGGACAATTTCAGATGCTTCCTTATCGGATGCCGCCGGCAGAAATACAAAATCTGTCCCATACTCCAACATTGCATTATTTTCCTGCATTAGATATGCATTAGATGCAATCCGGCTGTTCTGCCCCTGTCGGAATACCATATCAAGCACGGTAATCGGCACAATACCGCAATGTACCAGCTCACGGAAAACATTCCCCGGGCCAACACTTGGCAGCTGGTTCACGTCACCAACCAGAACAATTCTGGTTCCTTTACGGATATGCCGGTAAAACGCAGCCGCCAGACGCATATCTACCATAGACTGTTCATCTAATATAATAAAGTCTGCCTCCAAATCCATATGTTCAGGTTCAAAATTCTCATCGTCCCCCAACAGGCCAAGTCCATTGTGCATGGTACATGCCGAAACATCTCCTGTGCTTTCAGCCATCCTTCTGCTTGCCCGGCCGGTTGGCGCCATCAGCAGTGCATTCCTGCCGCCTGTTTTATGATAAACATAAAGCAGTACCTTTTCCACCGTTGTTTTTCCCGTTCCAGGTCCTCCGGATATAATGCTGAGCAGATTTAAGAACACCATTTTAACGGCTTCTCTTTGCCTTTGAGATAGCAAAATTCCCAGTTCTTTCTGTGCCTCCGTAATCAATCCGTCCAATGCTTTGCTCTCCACCGCTTCCTGTTCTTCCTCAAGCAGTATCTGCGCAATGATTTCCGCTGTCTCTTTTTCGTTCCGATAATTGGATACAGGGTAAATGGCCCCCTGTTCCACCACCAAATCTCCATCCTGTGTCATATGGTAAATAGCTGTGCTAACCTCCCGTTCCTGTACCACCTCTGAAGAAAATCCCTCATTCAGCTGACGGTATACCATTTCCGTAAACTGCTCCTTTTCCTGAAACAGATGTCCCTCTTTCATAATCCGATCCATGCAGTAATTAATACATCCCTCAATCCGCATCGGATCATTCAGCCTGCACCTATTTGCCCTGGCAATCTCATCGACTGTTAGAAAACCAAACCCTGAAATACCACATAAAACAAATGGCCTGTTCTTAACAATATCCAAAGAATCCCTGCCGAACTCCTCATAAATTTTTCGGATTTTCCTGTCCGATATCTTATATGGCTTTAAATAAGCTGCCAGATCACGCAGTGCATAGCTTTCCTGATAGGAAAAAAGAATGGCCTTCAGTTTCTTCTCCGTAATCCCTTTAATCTGCAGGAACTTGTCCGGTTCCTTTTCTAACACCTTAAAGGTTTGTATTCCAAACCGTTCTGTAATCAGTTCCGCAGTCCTTGTTCCGATCCCTTTTATCATACCGGAGGCAAGGTACCCTCTGATTCCTTCAATTGTCTGGGGAAGAACCTGTTCAAACGATTCCACTGCAAGCTGCATACCGTGTTTATTTTTGCACCATTTTCCATACAGCTCCACCTCAATTGCATCTGTCTGCGGAAGGCCGCTGCCTACTGCCCGGAAAAGGATTCCGCCTTCTTTATCCCTGTTGTCCCTGGCCGCAAGCGGCACACTATTATCCGCAGTTTGATAAATAAAAACACAATAGCCATTCTCCTCATTCCGGTAAATTTCCCTCACATATCTGCATCTCATTATGCCGCCTCCTTTATTTTGACTGAAAACCGCCTGCTTTCCGACACACTTACATAATCATCATAAATGTCAGGCCGCTGAATTTTCAGCCGTTCCAGCGCTTTTTTGTCGATACTAACGCGGTACATAGGATTGTAAGAAATCATATATTCTTTATTCCCGCTGCTGATTTTCCCAGTGCAATTCGGGCCAAGCTCTTCAACAATATCCAGATACGACTTTTTCATTTCCTCCTCCAGCCGTTTTACTTCCTTTTCTGCTTCGGCCCTTTGCTCCTTCCAATTCAGATATTGATTTACCGACTGCAGATGTTTCGGGGAGAGTTTTACAGTCTCCGAATCTTTTTCCGCCGGTCCATAATGTCTCCGGATACTTTCCAGTACCAAATCCGGTTTTTCTATGTATGGCGGTTCTATCTTCTTCTGTACATACTCCTTCCAAAAATTTGCTTCCTCGGCAATCAAATCCTCTTCCATATCCAAATCCCGCTCCATATGCCGGATAATAAACTCATTTTCGTTATTGCCATATAAACAGGCAAAATAAACCTCATCAAGATTCATCACTGCCATATAGTGCCTGCCCTGGTATTCATAATTCACAGGCACACTGTCATTTGCCCACTTATTCTGACAATTGTAGTTCGTGGTCTTGCACTCCAGGATCCCTGTCCTGCCATCGCCAAAATCTATGAAAAAATCCACATCAGCAAGCATAAACGGAAAGAGTGGATGTTTAAACATTTTTCGGACAGGATACACTTTCAGACCTGTTTTTACGGAAAAAATTTCTGCAACCAAATCCTCCAGACGATGGCCTACTTGTTTTGCAACCCAGTTGCTCTCTTCTTCCTCCATAACCGCCTGTATGCCACATTTGTCATAATATAAATCCCGCATCGTACAAAAGGGTGACAATCCCATCACAGCTGCTGCATCACTCCCGCCAATGCCAAGGCGGCGGTACTCCAGCCACTGCTCATTGGTCAGCCCTTCCGTAGAAACTAACACTTCCGGTTTATAATTCAGACATATACTCATTTTATTTTTCTCCTCCTGTTTAAAAGAAAAGACGGATACCCCGATCCGCCTTTTCCGTGATTTTTCTATAACTCCTCGCCCTGATATGCAATAGAAATCTTTTTTGCCATACGGTCATACTTGTAAATGCTGTTAGACAGCAGTTCCTCTCTGGACACCTCCGTCTGATTGATAGTCTTAACCATATCCTGTAATTCTCCATAATTTCTGCTTCCATCATCAGGCAGTAATAGCACTTCGCATATACTGGAAGGCAGTATCAGCATATCACACTGCTCCTGTTCTGCAAATTTTGCCATCGTATCCCCGTACAGAAGGGAAGATGCACCAAAGATACTGCTGTTTCTTAAGCAATACAGCTCCGGTGTTGTTTTAAAATTCCCTTTCCCAGTTATTCCAACCTCGCGTAAAATAATTTTTTCTTCCTCATCCAGAATACCTTCCATTATGTCACTAAAACTTTGCAGCTGCTGAGGTACACTGGTCTCCATATGATAGATTGTATCCTGATAGAGCTGCTGGGAATCAATTCCCCATAGATCCATGATTTTATGATCAATTGTTATTGCCATCTCTCCCTCATTTGACTTGGAAACCAGAATATAAAAGATTACGGCCAAATCCAGAAAAGGAAAATAAGGGACTTCTTTCAGCATCTCCCGGTTAGCTTTTTCATTAATTAACTTGCAGAAAATCATTGGTTTGGCTGATTCATAATTATTGACAATCGCAGACATAAAATCACCGGATAATTCTTTAGGAATTTCAGCATTCCTGATTTCCCTGTACAAGTCTGCTGCTATCTTATCTGTCTCCCTTCCGTTCTGGTACTCATCAAATACCTTGTCCAAATAAATTACCATACCCAAATCAGTACCTATTCTTTGAATTGCCAGACCGGATAAGGGCTTTTTGTTATTCTTCACGTGTGAATACTCCACTACGGAGTATTCATCCCCTAAGCTTTCCTGCAGCATTTCTTTTACCATTTCTATAAATTCTTTTTTATTCATTCTATTCTCCTCCGTTTTTACCATTTTATATTTCCAGGTACATCAAACTCTTTCCAATCAACAGATAAGGCTCTGGCAATCGTTTCTTCCATTTTGGTTATCCTGCTTCCCTCTGCACCGTCACAGGCCATCATATACAGGATTTCAGAAATACCATAGTAAATGTCATGGGCTGTACAGGGTTCCTCCCCATATTGGGCTTTAAACAGCTCCACGGCCTCCATCCGGCACTTCTGGCTGATTCCAAGATGCCTGGTTATCCCCATCATGCAGTTGACCGGATTCAAAATAGCAATCCGCAACAGCTCCGACAGCCCTCTGACGGCAACCTCATATTTTCCATATATCAGCTGCAGGTTGGAATCGAACCCAGCCATACTGGCACCCGCCTTATGTTTCAGCCGAATCGGGTTTCCAAGGGCAATCGTATCGTTTCTGTTCCCTGAAAGAAGCATGGGATAGATATTCACCCCGCTGTCTCCGGTATCCGAAGTCGTTATCCGCACTACGGGTTTCATCTCCTCCGCATTCCTGTCATGAAGCATCAGCTCCTCACGGTATGCCTCCAGCAGTTTATCCTCTCCGCTGAGTTCCCAAAGCGCAGAAGCCATATGGTGCTCATAAAAACCGCCCAGATACGTACAGCCACAGAAATTCTGGTTCAAATATTGCACCGCATGCAGAAACACCTGCTCCATATCAAGAACCGCGTAATCCTGGCAATCCCCGCCTAAAACCGCAGAAACCTTTCCTTCCGATAACCGCAGAAGGGCCTCTCCCTTCGCAACCTTCAGGCATTCATTAATAATTCTTGCATACACATTTCTTTCCACCTTCTTCAGCGCATTCCCGGATATTGCCGCCCTGTTAAGAATCGTATTCACTGCGCAGTCTCTTACCGGATAAGACAGGCCTTTTACCTTCAGCACCAAACCTGTACTTTGAATGGTATCGTCGATAATATCTTCCTCCATTCCGCCGATTATGTAGGCAGCTTTCATAGCATCCTCCATCTTGCTGCCTTTTTCCATTACAGCCAGCCTTAAATCCTTAGTCCTTTTCCTGATCCACGAGGAATTCTTACCAATTCCCCGCAGGAACTCCAGAAAGTCTTCCTGCCGCACAAACGATTTATGGAAACCGTCTGCGTAAACCTTTGCCTCATTCATTTTTCTTCCACCTTTCCTTCTCCCCCGGATCCCGGGAGGTTCTTTTATCCAGCCGCTTATGCGGTTCAGCCTTCCGGCATTTCTGGCAAACAAAAAAGGAATGGGCCTTTTACAGGTTTCCATTCCTCACAACGTGTGGATATCCACAAACTCCTTTGCTCAATCCTATGTTATGCACAGGAATAAAACAAAAAAAGTGCCAAAAAGATGCCATTACACAATATGGCTTCTCTTTGACACTTACAATCTTAAACAGCGTACGCTTACAGCCGCTGCCTTATCTCTTCGGGCCCAGCCGCAGCCTGTAGACCGGTTGTGGACATACACTGCATGTCCGTCCCCTGAACACAGGTTTTTGCATAAAAATCAATTACAAATTTATCCTAGCACAAGATATTGTACCATGTCAACTGTGCACCCTTATATATTGTATATATTTTTTTTACTTTTATTCAAGTAAACAACACGATAACGCATCCTTATATATTGAATTCCCTTTTATACAACATATCGGGAAAGTGTTCCTTGAAAACTGAATACCATGCTCCATTATGGATACCGGGTACCAGTGACTGAATTTATAGGTGAATTAATTCAGCCAACTGAGTTAAATGTACATAGTACAGCCGGAAAACGTGGCTTTAAGGGCACAGGAAACGGTAATGGAAGGCATGTTTTCTTTTGTCAATTTTACATGAGGAAAACATATGAAGAAAAATGAAGCTTACCAGACATTATTTACTGAATATCCAGACATCGTAACGGTAACACAGATGGGCGAAATGCTTGGCATCAGCACCAAGTCAGCATACAGGCTATTGAAAGAAAATAAAATAGAGCATTTTAGGATAGGAAGGATTTACAAGATACCAAAGCTGCATATTTTGGCATATCTGCATGTACTTTCGTAATGCACGAATTAGCCTTATGTGCTAAAATGATTTCATGCAGAATGGCTGTTACCGATAAAGGAGGCCTGAAAATGGTAGCAGGACATTTACGAAAGCAAAATGGAATTTATCAAATGATACTAAGTTATTATGACACCAATGGTAAACGACGGACAAAATCAATCTCCACTCATCTTCCTGTAAAAGGCAATAAACGCAAAGCGGAAGAAATGCTCCAGAAAGCAAGGCAGGAATTTGTACCCCCTGTGGCATGTGAAAAAGCCGGAAAGGAAAAAAAAGCAGAGAAAAAGCAACTGCCTTTCGACAAGCCGGAAAACGGGCTAATGATTTCCACACCGACTGCGTATAAAGAAGTAAGCATTTCCGGTACAAAAGAGGAAATCCTATTCTGTGACTTTTTACTTTACTGGCTCCATCTGATTCGCAGCAGCATTGATGAATCCACCTACAGTGGTTATCAAAACGTGATTAAGCAGCATATTATCCCCTATTTCCAGCCTAAAAAGTATACCCTGGCTGATATAGAACATAATCCTGTGTACATTCAGGACTACTATACCTACGAGCTTAATGAACGTCAGGTTTCCGCGAATACGGTAATTCACCGGCATGCAAATATCCGCACAGCCTTGCAATACGCATTTCAGATAGGGCTCATTTTAACCAACCCTGCCGACAGAGTGATTCGCCCAAAGAAAAACATTTTTACATCTGACATCTATCACTCAGACGAATTGATGGATCTATTCAAAATATTTCATGGAGATCCCCTTGAACTTGCCGTTCTTCTTGGCAGCTACTATGGGCTCCGCCGAAGTGAAATCGTGGGACTGAAGTGGGAAGCCATTGATTTTGTACAAAAAACAATTACAATCAGGCATACTGTAACTCAGGCCATGGTAGATGGGAAATATACAATGATTTACAAAGACCGGCCTAAAACTAAAAAAAGCCTTCGAACGCTGCCCCTTGTAGGGCCATTCGAAGCTATTTTGTCTCAGCTTTGGAAGCTGCAGGCCGAAAATCGGAAAGTATGCAAAACCTCCTACTGTACGGATTATCTGGATTATATTTATGTTGATCATATGGGCATACTGATAAAGCCGAATTATATAACACAGCATTTCAAGATAGTTCTTAAAAAAAACGGCTTAAAATTAGTCCGCTTCCATGATCTCAGGCACAGCTGCGCAAGTCTGCTATATGCCAGCGGCGTGAGCATAAAAGACATCCAGGAATGGCTGGGGCACAGCGACATCTCTACAACGCTGAACATTTATACCCATCTGGATTACATGAGCAAAGTATCCAGCGCAAATGCAATTATAGGGATTCTGCCTGTAGAAAATGAAACGGAACTCTCTCTAGCGGCAAACTAAGAAAAGAGTTCCTAACACTAAAACAGTGCGGGTAGCCGGACTTGAACCGGCACGGTATCGCTACCGAGGGATTTTAAGTCCCTTGTGTCTGCCTATTCCACCATACCCGCCTAAAATAAAACTGGCAGTGCTCCCTGAAGCGTCTCCTGATTTTTGGAGGGATGCTGCGAGGGATACAGTAAATGAACAAAATTAAAATTCGTGAAATCTCCTGTAAATCCGGGCATCTTTGTCACACAAGAGGGATTTCACGCTTGGGATTTTAAGTCCCTTGCGTCTGCCAATTCCGCCATGCCGGCAGACCATCCGCAGTCTGTACAAAGCATTCCTGTGAGCCTGCGGATAATGGATGGAGGTGGATTCGAACCACCGAAGCAATTTGCAGCAGATTTACAGTCTGTCCCCTTTGGCCACTCGGGAATCCATCCATTTTCTATTGCCGGAGACGGATATCCGTCTCCAACAATATACATTTAACCATACCTTTATCGGAATTGCAAGAAATTTTTTCGGCTCGTTTTTAAATCCGAAACAGTTTGGACAAGCCGGAACTGTTACTTAAATCCACCGGTTTTCTGACAGGCTCATTCCTGTGCTGCAGGATGATGCCTGAAACGGGAGGCAGCGTCACCGTTATTTTCCCCGCGTTTACCGGATAAGACACCGGTTCTGTTTGGTATCCTTCCCTTCCGGTGAACATGAGCCTTGTCATTTCCGCTTCCCTGGGTATCCCCAGTTCCCAGACGGACAGCTCCTTCGTCATTTCATGGTCATTGTTGTTGATAAGTATGATGGAATGGTTATCTTTTGTAAAACGGGCGTAACCGATCATGTTGTAGCCGGTGAGCATCCATTTGATGGATCCGGTTTTGAATTCCTGGTTCTCCTTGTGCACACGGATGATATCCCTGTGGTAGGCTATCATCTCTTTATCCTCTCTTCCCCAGGGATACGTGCGCCGGTTATCCGGATCGGTGAAACCGCACAGCCCCGCCTCATCTCCGTAGTAAATGGTGGGTGCCCCGGGCCATGTCATCTGGATCAATACCGCTTCCCTCATTACCGCCCCGTCCACTCCCTGATTGGCCGCCTCCGGTCCCAAGGTATTCATACGGCCCACCTTTTTATTGGTGCGGGTCAGGAAACGGGAATGATCGTGGTTGGAAAGTTCATTCATGGCAACCTGCATGGATGGAGTGGCAAAGCAAGCGCTGTGGTAGCCCATGGCCCCCCAGAAGCTTTCCCCATTGCCGTACAGATCCTGCCGGTAGTCGTCGCTGTGCTTCTGCATCCCGGTAAGGAACCAGGTAACCGGTTCCATAAAAGCGTCATAATTCATCACCGTATCCCACTGATCCCCCTGAAGCCAGGAGGAAGGATCCC
>ERZ857882.208-NODE-208-length-72734-cov-5.344446_pt1 | contig 72734 bp, 72 predicted proteins | sample MGYA00519697_ERZ857882 | MGnify/ENA primary metagenome ERZ857882 (study PRJEB31778, sample SAMEA3449373) | human gut metagenome | biome: human gut; feature: human-associated habitat; material: faeces | place: United Kingdom | collected 2010/2012 ...
TATCTGCTGCGGCAGGGATATACTTGCAGGTTTGACGCTGCAAACCCGCAAGCAAGGTGTCAAAAGCACCGCACAGGTCGCTGCTTTTGACGGATTTTATGGTTCTTCCTGCGCAATTTTCGTGCGCGAACCGACGGAGCGGTTCGCCTGTTACCTTTTTTGACAGGCTGAAAATCCGAAACTTTTTCGGATTCGCTTGTCAATTCCGCTTCCGACAAGCTATAATAAAGCCAACATCATGCAGATATTGGAGGACACGACCTTGATAGGAGTCATTTTCGGAGAGAAAGGCACAGGAAAAACGAAACAGCTGCTGCAGCATGCCAACCGTACCGCCGCGAGCGCGAAGGGCAGCCTGGTGTTTATCGACGATGACAACAGCTACATGTTTGACCTCAATTCCAGCATCCGTTTCATCAACGCTACGGAGTACGGCATTGAATCGCCCAAAATGCTCTACGGTTTTCTCTGCGGCATTTCCGCGCAGGACTTCGATCTCGAATATGTATACATCGACGGCTTCATGAATTTCGTTCGCCACGACCTTTCGTCTCTGGAAGGACTGTTCTCCGATCTGAAAGCGTTTTCTTCCAAACACAATGTGAACATCATCCTGAGCATCAGCGGCAATCACAGCACGCTGCCGCCGTTTATGCAGGAACTGATGCTGCAAACCACCTGAGCATGAAGAATAGGGAACTCTCATGAAATATCTAAGCACACGGGGCGGCGAAGCTGTTGCTGCGGCGCAGGCGATCGTGCGGGGCATTTGCCCTTCCGGTGGCCTGTATGTGCCGGCCTCCTTCCCAGAGTTGGATGTGGAATCGCTGCCTGCTGACTATCTGGAAGCAGCGTTTGAAGTCATGTCGCGCTATCTTACCGAAACCGATCCGGAAAACCTGCGCGGCATGATCAAAAGCGCCTATCGGAGTTTTGACGATGAACGGGTCACGCCCGTCCACGCGCTGACCGAACGGGAGAGCATTCTGGAACTCTGGCACGGGCCGACGATGGCATTTAAGGATGTGGCGCTGCAGATGCTGCCTTATCTGATGCGGGATTCGCTGCTGCTGACGGGGGAAGACCGGCAGGTCTATATCCTTGTTGCAACATCCGGTGATACGGGCAAAGCGGCGCTTGCCGGCTTTTGCGACGTGCCGGGAACGCGCGTACTGGTGTTCTATCCGGATGGCGGCGTTTCGCGCGCGCAGCGGCTGCAAATGGTGACGCAGGAGGGCGGAAACGTCGATGTGTGCGCTGTGCGCGGCAATTTCGACGATGCGCAAACCGGCGTGAAGCGCATCTTTGCGGACGCCGGGGCGAACGAGGAACTGAACCGGCTGGGCTATCGTCTCTCCAGCGCCAATTCCATCAACTTCGGCCGCTTGCTGCCGCAGATCGTGTATTATTTCTCTTCGTATCGGGCGCTGCGGGAGGCCGGCCGCCTTTCGGCGGGCGAACCGGTGAATTTCTGTGTTCCGACCGGCAACTTTGGCGATATTCTTGCAGGCTATTATGCGAAGCGCATGGGCCTCCCCATCAACCGGCTCATCTGCGCGTCGAACCGCAACCATGTGCTGACGGATTTCTTTGAGACCGGCGTGTACAACGACCGGCGGCCGTTTTTCAAGAGCATGAGCTGCTCGATCGATATTCTGATTTCCAGCAATCTGGAACGCCTCTTGTTCGAACTGGCCGACCGCGACCCGCAGCGGGTGCGCGGCTGGATGCGGGAACTGTCCGAACATGGCAGCTATACCATCGACCGGCCGCAGCTTGCCGCTCTCAACGATCTGTTTGCCGCCGGTTGGTGCAGCGAACAGGATACGCTCGAAACCATTCACCGCACATATGAGCGGCATGGGTATCTGATGGACCCGCATACCGCCGTCGCACAGACGGTATATACGCGATATGCCGAGACAACGGGCGATGGTACGCAGACCGTGCTGCTGTCCACTGCCAATCCGTACAAGTTTGCATCCGACGTATTGTCGGCCTTCGAAACGCCCGGCAGCGATGACTTTGGAAATGCCGATCGTCTGCATGCGCTGACGGGGATGCGGGTGCCGGCGGGGCTGTCCGAGCTTTTGAACAAACCGGAACGGCATCTGGATGTATGCGACTTGGCTGCAATGCGGTCGCGGGTGATTGCCCCCGTCCGCTGAAGGGAGATTCCATGGAAAAGCAATACAGGAATGGAAACCGGTTCGTCCTGTTTGCAGCGCTGCTGATCGCCGTTGCGCTCGTATCTTCGGGGGTAACGGCGTTTCTGTGTACCCATACCGGCGCCACGGGATCGCTGCAACCGCTGGCGCAGATGGCGGAAACTATCCGCCGCGCTTTCTTTTATTATGATGAAACGGCCAACGGCAATGAAACGCTGGTTGACGCCGCGCTGCGCGGCATGCTCTCCAGCATCGACGACGACTATGCGCAGTATTATACGGGCGAACAATATGCGGAACACCTCAAATCCAATTCCGGCGAATACCGGGGCATCGGCATCGTTGTCGGCGTGCCGGATGCAACCGGAAGTCGGATTCAGCGCGTCTATGACGGCAGCCCCATGGCCGCTGCCGGTGCGCAAATGGGCGACCTCGTGCTGTCCATCAACGGAGAACAGGTTGCCGGGCTGACGCTGGATGGTATGCTGGCGCTCTTTCATACCGATGGGACGGCGGATGTTCTGCTGCTCAGCCGTGACGGCGAAACCTTTGAAGTGACGGTGGAAAAGGACATCATCAACGTGCCGTATGTGGAGTATGCGCTGCTGGAGGACGGGGTCGGCTACATCCGCCTTGTCGGCTTTGCGGGGCATGTGGTGCAGGAAACGAAGGACGCGCTGACCGTGCTGAAGGAACAGGGCGCGAACAAACTGGTGCTGGATCTTCGGGACAATCCCGGCGGTAGCCTTGATGATGTGCTTGACGTTGCGGATCTGTTTTTGGAGCGGGAGCAGCTGATCGTCAGCATCCGATCCCGCATTGAGGAAACCGAGAATTACTATGCGGAAACGGAAGCGGTCTGGAAGGATCCGGTCGCCGTACTCATAAATGGAAACTCCGCTTCTGCATCCGAGCTGCTGTCCGGCGCGCTGCAGGATCATGCGCGCGCAGCGGTGGTCGGGGCCCAGTCTTTTGGAAAGGGCATTGTGCAAACCTATTTTCAATTGCCTGCCAACAAGGGGTGGGTTAAGCTGACGACCGATGCGTATTATACGCCGAACGACGTCTGCATCCACGGCGTTGGAATTACGCCCGATGTGATTGCAGAGCTGCCGGAGGAATACCGCGATACGGCGGTGGAGTCTCTGCCGCGCGAACTGGATACGCAGCTACAGGCTGCGCTCGACGTTTTGAAAGGAAAATGAGTGAATATGGAGAGTTTGATTCGCGATCCGCGGCTTGCGCCGCAGGGCGAGGATAAGATTGAATGGGCGCGGCGCAACATGCCGCTTCTTGCCGGCATTGAACAGGCATTCTTGCGGGACAAGCCGTTTGCCGGACTGCGGGTTGCGCTGTCCATCCATCTGGAGGCAAAGACAGCCTGCTTATGCCGCGTGTTGGCTGCCGGCGGCGCTGAGATGTATGTTACGGGCAGCAATCCGCTGTCCACGCAGGACGATGTGGCGGCTGCACTTGCTTCGAACGGCATGCATGTGTTTGCGCTGCACGGCGCTGCGGATGACGAATATGCCGATTGCATCCGAAGCGTTGTGGCTGCACAGCCGGATTTGATCATCGATGACGGCGGCGACATCATGCAAATGCTGCTTAAAGAGTTTCCTGATGTTGCAAAACGAGTGATCGGCGGCTGTGAGGAAACGACAACGGGAATCCTGCGCCTGCGCGCGCTGGAACGGGATGGCCGCCTGCCGTTCCCCATGATCGCCGTAAACGATGCGGACTGCAAGCACCTGTTCGATAATCGCTACGGCACCGGCCAGTCCGTTTTTGACGGGATCGACCGCACAACGAATCTGATTGTCGCCGGCAAGTCGGTGGTCGTCGCCGGGTATGGCTGGTGCGGCAAGGGCGTTGCGATGCGCGCGAAGGGATTGGGCGCCAGGGTCATCGTCACGGAGGTGGATCCGGTTCGGGCCATCGAGGCGGTTATGGACGGATTCACCGTCATGCCGATGGAGGAAGCCGCGCCGCTTGGCGATCTGTTTATCACAGTGACCGGCGATTGCGACGTTGTCGGCGAAAGCACATTTTTGCGGATGAAGAATGGCGCGGTGCTCTGCAACGCAGGTCATTTTGACGTTGAGGTCAATGTCAAGCGATTGAAGGAACTGGCGGTAGAAACGCGGCAGATGAAGCCGAATATCTGCGGTTACCGTCTGCCGGACGGGCGCTGGCTGTATGTATTGGCCGAAGGCCGGCTCGTCAATCTCGCGGCGGGCGACGGACATCCGGTCGAGATCATGGATATGAGCTTTGCGATTCAGGGGCTTTCGGCACAGTATCTGGCAAAGAACGGGAAGAATTTGGCCGCACGGCTCCATGCGGTTCCGCGCTCCATCGACGAGGAGGTGGCGCGCCGCAAGCTGGATGCGCTGGGCGTCTCGATCGATGCGCTGACCGATGCGCAGCGGGCGTATCTCGCGTGTGACGCAATTTGAAATTCCTTGTTTACAATTTGACCGGAAACTGATAATATAATCTTTGTCTATTATGGGTTTTTCCGGCTAGGAGAAACAATTTCATGTGTATACAAAAGCAAATTGAGGGGGTACCGGAATGAAAGAGTATACCGCAAAGGACATTCGCAACATCGGCGTATTCGGCCATGGCGGCGAGGGAAAGACGACGCTGACCGAAGCGATGCTGCTCAACGCAGGCCTGCTGGAGCGCTTGGGCAAGGTCGAGAACGGCACGACAACGACCGACTTCGACCCGGAAGAGATCAAGCGTACCATCTCCATCAACGCAGCGCTTGCGCCGTTTGAATGGAAAAACACCAAGGTGAACATCATTGATGCACCCGGCTTTTTCGATTTCTACGGCGAAGTAACCGCAGCGATGGAGCTTGCCGACAGCGCGCTGATTGTTGTTGGTGCGGTTTCCGGCCCCGTCGTCGGCGTGGAGAAGGCGATGGCCATGTCGCAGAAGATGGGCAAGGCCCGCATGATGGTTATCAACCAACTCGATCGCGAAAATGCGAACTTTGAGAAGACGATGGCAGCCATCAACGAGAAGTTCGGGCCGTCCGTCGTTCCGATTCAGCTCCCGATCATCGAAGCCGGCGCTTTCAAAGGCTATGTTGATATCGTGCATATGACCGCCAAGCTGTTCGACGGCAAAGGTGAGAAGGAAGTTGAGATTCCCGGCAATCTGGCCGCCGAGGCGCAGGATCTGTACGAGAAGCTGACCGAGGCCGCCGCAGAGAGCGACGAAGAGCTCATGGAGAAGTATTTCGAGGAGGGCGAGCTCTCCCGCGAGGACATTCTCAAGGGGCTTTCCGTGGGCGTTCGCGATGGTATCGTAACCCCCGTCTGCTGTGTTTCCGCAGCGCTGAACATCGGCGTTGCAACGCTCATGGATACCATGGTGCATTACCTGCCCACCGCAGATCAGGCAAAGCCGAAGAAGGCGATCGATGTCAAGACCGGCAGCGAGATTGAGATCAAAGCCGATGGCCCCTTTGCCGCGCAGGTCGTAAAGACCGTCATCGACCAGTTTGGAAAATACTCGATCATCAAGGTGTACGGCGGTTCCCTCGATGTGAACGTCACTCCATATAACGCCAATGCCGAAAAGGCCGAAAAGCCGAGTGCTCCGTATCTCATGCGCGGCAAAAAGACCGTTGCGATGGATAAGCTCAATGCCGGCGATATCGGCGCGCTGGGCAAGCTGCAGTTCACAGCGACCGGCGATACGCTCTGCGATGCGGCCAACCCCGTGCGCTTTGCGGCCATCGAGTTCCCCGCACCGTGCATCAGCCTTGCCGTTTCCGCCAAGAAGCAGGGCGAGGACGACAAGGTGATCTCCGGCCTCAACCGCATCCGCGAGGAGGACCCGACGATTCGTATCGAGAAGAACGCGGAGACCGGCGATGTGCTGATCGAAGGCCTCGGCGAGATGCATATCGATGTGGTGTGCAGCAAGCTGAAGAACAAGTCCAATGTGGAAGCATCGCTTGCGGACCCGCGCATCCCGTATCGCGAGACCATTCGCGCGACAGCGGAAGCGGAAGGCAAGCACAAGAAACAGTCCGGCGGCAGCGGTCAGTTCGGCGTTGTACAGATGCGGTTTGAGCCGGCCGATGAGGGCGTGGACTTTGAGTTCGTCAACGCGATCGTTGGCGGCGTTGTGCCGAAGGAGTATATTCCTGCGGTCGAAAAGGGACTGCGCGAAGCGATGGTTCACGGCGTTCTGGCCGGCTATCCGATGGTTGGCGTCAAGGCCACGCTGTATGACGGAAAATACCATCCCGTTGACTCAAAGGAAGTTGCGTTCAAGTCCGCAGCGCGTCTGTCCTACAAGGCGGCTTGCGCTAAGGCGTCGCCTGCCCTGATCGAGCCAATCTACCGCTATGATATCTTTGTACCCTCTGATTGCGTGGGCGATATCATCGGCGATTTGAACCGCCGCCGCGGCCGCATGCTGGGCATGAACCCGGTGGATGGCGGTACGGAGGTCGTTGCAGAAGCGCCTTTGTCGGAGATGTTCAAGTATGCGACCGACCTGCGCTCCATGACGCAGGCACGCGGTTCCTTTAAGATGGAATTTGTCCGCTATGAGGATGTGCCGGGCAATCTGGCGCAGAAGATCATTGAGCAGGCAAAGCGCGAGGACGAAGAGGACGAATAAAAATCGTCAAATGGATAACAGGGGGCGAACGCCCCCTGTTTTTTGACATCGGATGGAGGTTCGGATGGAGTATCGAGTAGGAAAACAGACATTTTTCACCCTGCGGGTGTCGCTTGGCGTATATGCGCTGATGGCGACGCTGCTGTTTTCACAGGTGCTGCTTGGCGTGCTGATGGTTGCCGGCGCTGCGGCCGAGGACGGTGCTTTGTGGCGTTTTCTCTGGAACGGCGCGCACTATACACCAATGCTGCTTGCGGTGGAGACGGCGCTTTTCCTCTATTGTCTGTACGGTATTGCAGATGTGTATGCGGTGATGCGCCGCTTGCGGAGGGTGATGTTGAGAATAACGGATGATACGGTATGCGGCGTCGAACTGCCGCGCCCCCATGTCTGGCAGTCGGGCAAACCGTTTGCAATCGAACCGGCCGATATCGTGAGCGTTGGCGTTTTGGATGTGAAACTGCATGGCCGTTCAACAACAAAATCGATATTGATCAATACGGCGAACGACCGATACTTCCTACCGGCGCTCGAGGATATTGTGAAGGCGCGCAAGCATCTTGAAACGGCACGAAGCCGGGCACAGTCGGACAAGGCATGACCGCCGGCCGCTTCCGGCATACGAAATAAAATGCGGCGGACGCGATGCAGGGCCTGACCGCACCTAGCTGCGCATACTAGGGAAGAGATGTACGATTATGTGTGTTCCGGATCGGCTGTGGATGCGGAACCGTGAAAAAACGTCCAAACCGCTTCCGCAGCTGCGTGGTTCATGGCGGGAACAGCGGCCAGTTGTTCGATGCTGGCAGCCTTCATGGCGTCCAGCGTAACAAACGCATCAAACAGCGCGCGTTTGCGCCGGTCGCCGATACCACTGATCTGGTCGAGCACGGAGAAAAGCGCGGTTTTCTGCCTGAGACTGCGGTGATAGGTGATGGCAAACCGGTGCGCCTCATCGCGGATGCGCTCAAGCAGATGCAGCGCCGCACTGTTTCGCTGCAGCTCGATTGGCTGCGGATCATCGGGTAGGTAAATCCATTCGTTCGTTTCCGCTAGACCGATCACGGGTACAAACGACAGTTCCGCTTCCGCAAGCACCGAAACGGCTACGGCCAGCTGCGTTTGCCCGCCGTCGATGACCAGCAGATCCGGCAATACATCAAACCCGGCATCACCGGCCTGAAATCGCGCGAAGCGTCTGGTCAGCGCCTCGCGCATTGCGATCAGATCGTCGCCTTCCGCATCGGCACGAATGCGAAAACGCCGGTATGCTTTTTTGTCGGGCTGGCCGTCCTGAAAGACGACCATGGAAGAAACCGTGTCCCGCCCCTGAAAGTGCGAGTTGTCGAAGCACTCCAGCCGACTGGGGATGCTTTCCAGTCCGAGAACGGCGCTCAGTTCGACGAGCGCGCCCTCGCCGCGCTCCCATGCCCGCTTTTGCAGCGCGGCGTCCTTTTCGAGCGCATCGATGCAGTTGCGGTAGGCCAACTGCGCAAGCTGCGCCTTGCTGCCGCGCTGGGGCCGATGCAGATTGACCTTGCGACCGGCGCGCTCCGAGAGCCACAGCGCGATGGCTTCCATGTCCGCCGCATCGGAATACAGCAGGATTTCCGGCGGCAAGGAAGCAACCTCCAGGTAATATTGTTTTAGAAACGCGGCAAGGATTTCCGCGTCGGATTCTCCGTCGTCCGCACCCATGCGGAATTTTTCCGTTCCAATCACCTTTCCGTCGCGCACAAACAGTGCGAACACCAGCACATCGTTGTTGAGTCGGCCCAAGGCGAATACATCCGCCATATTTTTGGTGGTACTGATAACGACCTGCTTATCCTGAAGCCGCTCGATGGCCCGGATGCTGTCGCGCAGCGCAGCGGCCCGTTCATATTGCAGTTTTTCCGCTGCCTGCTGCATTTGCGCGGTCAGCTCATGGATCACAGTATCGGTATGGCCGGTCAGAAACGCGCTGATCTCATCGAGCATGGCATGATACTGCGCGTGGGTAACCTTGCCCGTGCAGGGCGCGCAGCACTTGCCGACGTGGTACATGAGACATGGGCGCTCACGCCGAGCCGCCGCTTTTTTCAGGTCCTTTTTACAGTAGCGCACCGGAAAATGCTCCCGTACAACGTTCATGCCATCTCGCAGCGCAAGGCCCGAAAGGAACGGGCCCAGATATTTTGCACCGTCGGCATGCACGCGGCGAACGATCTCGACCCGGGGAAAGTCCTGCCGGTAATCGATTCGGACATAGGGAAAGTGCTTATCATCCTTGAGCAGAATATTGTATTTGGGCCGGAACTGTTTGATCAGGTTGGATTCAAGCGTCAGCGCCTCCGTTTCGTTGGAGGTGCGCAGAATTTCAAAATCCTCGATATGCGCAACCATGGCCAAGACCTTTGGCGTATGGTTTTTGTTTGCCTGAAAATATTGCCGAACCCGGTTTTTCAGGGAGATGGCCTTACCGACATAGATGACCTCACCGGCCGCGTTGTACATCTTATAAACGCCGGGGGAGGAGGGGAGTAGCTTAAGTTTTTCTGCAATGATTTCATTCATGTCCGGTTTTCTTTGAGCACGCCGGCATCGAGCAGCATGCGGTACAGCAGCGGAAGCGGCATACCGATTACGTTGAAGTAGTTGCCCGCGATGCGCTCTACAAACACGCCGAACGGGCCCTGCACGCCGTATGCGCCCGCCTTATCCAGCGGATCGCCGGTGCTGACATACCAGTCAATCTCCAGCTCGCTCATCGGCGCAAACGTAACGTCGGTCGTGGCATACCGCACGTCGGCTTTTCCGGCCGTTATCACAGCAACGCCGGTATAGACCGTGTGCGTGCGCCCCTGCATGCGCAGCAAAAATTGCTTTGCACGATCCGGGGTATGCGGCTTTCCAAGTATTTCGCCGTCGAGATAAACGATCGTATCGGCGCCGATAACGCAGTCCTTCGGGAACATGGCGGCAACGGCTTCCGCTTTTTGCTGTGCAAGCGCACAAACCGTTTCCGCGGGCGTCGCGCCCGCGGGCGGCGTTTCCTGCACATTGCTGGTGACGACCGAAAAGCGAAGGCCCATCAGCGAAAGCAGATCCTTCCTGCGCGGAGACTGGGACGCCAGAATGATGTTCATGCTAACCCTCCAGCAACAGGCAGACGGGGCAATGGTCGCTGCCGTAGACGTCGCTCAAAATCAGGCTGTCCGATACCCTTTGCATCAGCCGGTTCGAGACAAGAAAATAGTCGATGCGCCAACCCGCGTTCCTTGCGCGCGCACCGTACCGATAGCTCCACCAGGAATAGGCGCCGGTCGCTTCGGGATATAGCGCGCGAAAACTGTCGGTAAAACCCGCTTCAAGCAGCTTTGTCATCATTGCGCGCTCTTGATCGGAAAAACCCGCACAACCCCGGTTCGGCCCCGGATTTTTCAGGTCGATCTCCTGATGGGCCACGTTCAAGTCGCCGCACAGAACGACCGGCTTCTTTTTGTCGAGCGCTGCGAGGTGTGCGCGCAGCGCGTCTTCAAACGCCATGCGGTAGTCAATTCGCTTCAATTCTTCCTGCGCGTTCGGCGAATACACCGTAACAAAATAGAAGTCGTCCAGCTCTGCCGTGATCACCCGGCCCTCGTTGTCAAACACCGGCTGCTCCAGACCATAAATAAGCTGCAACGGCTCTCGTTTCAGGAAGAGCGCAGTACCGGAATACCCCTTCTTTTCCGCGCTGTTCCAGAACTGATGGTAGCCCGCGAGCGGTACATCTGCCTGATGCGGCTGCATCTTTGTTTCCTGCAGCGCCAGAATATCCGGCGATTGCTCTTGCACAAAGGGAACAAATCCCTTGCCCATGCAGGCGCGCAGCCCGTTTACATTCCAGGAAATCATTTTCATACCCGTATTATACGCCATCGGAAGCCGCTGGACAAGCAACACTTTTCATAGGTCATTTGGCGCCCGGTGGGCAAGCATCGGGGATGGAAATGGGGAGTGCTTCAACGGTTACCCGGTGTCGGCCATCATGGCGAAGAGCGAGCGGCGCGCCGCCAAGCAACCGGCTGCTGTTCTCCCAAAAGATACTTGACGGCGATCAAATTGTGCAGTACACTAAAATGTATCAAATGAGACAATATGAAGGGCCGAGATGAAGAAGCAAGCGGATGACAATCAGATCATGCTGCAAACGCCGCTGTTTGCCGGCGCGGATACCGTCCTGCTGCAGCAACTGCTCAACAGTCCCGGCGTAAGCAGCTCCGGTTTCGTCAAGGGGGAGGAAATCTATACCCCGGCGCATTTTTCGAATCGGATCGGCATCTTGCTCAAGGGCGCTGCGATCGTTGAAAAGCGCTGCGGCGAGAGCCGGATGCTCATGAGTATCCTGAAGAAGGGGGATCTTTTCGGCGCTGCAACCCTGTTTTTACGCTCGGACGACACATACTTGGTCAGTATCCGTGCGGTGGAGGATGTGCGCGCACTTTTCATTGAGGAAGCGGCGCTTCTCGGCATGATGCAGCAGCACTTTTGGATTGCTGAGAACTATATGCGGTATCTGACAGCCCGCATCCGATTCCTCAACCGCCGCATCGAGGGCTTTGTGCAGCCCACGGTGGAGGATCGCCTGTTGCTGTTTTTGCAGCACAATGCGGTGGCGGGCATCTGCACGCTTCCATTCGGCATGAGTGCGCTGGCCGATGCGCTGTGTATCAGCCGCGCTGCGCTGTATCGTGCGCTGGACGCACTGGAGTCCGGCGGCCGTATTTCACGCCAAAACCGTACCATACGACTATATTGAATCAAGGGAGATAACATGATGAAAAAGAAACTGTTGTGCGTTTTGCTTGCCTGCCTGTTGCTGCTGAGCATCGGCTGCGCGGCCGAAAAGCCGCAAACCACCCTGCGGGTGGCCGCCCTGAAAGGGCCGACCGGTATGGGGCTTGCGTATCTGATGCAGGAGAACAGCAGCGAGTTCCCCGTAGAGCTTTTGGATGCGCCGGATGTGGTGACCGGCAAGTTCATCAACGGAGAAGTGGATATCGCCGCGGTGCCGGTGAATCTTGCAGCGGTTCTCTCGAACAAGACCGAGGGCGAGGCCGTGATGATTGCCGTAAATACGCTCGGCGTACTTTACATTTTAGAGAATGGGGAGACCGTGCACTCGATGGCGGATCTGGCCGGCAAGACGCTGTATGCGACCGGGCAGGGAAGCACACCGCAGTATGTGCTGGAATATCTTTTGGAACAAAACGGCCTCAAAGACAAGGTAACGGTAGAATATATTGCCGAGCATGCGACGCTCGCTGCGATGGCGGCCGCTGGGGAGGTTCCGCTTGCCATGCTGCCTGAGCCGAACGTTTCGGCGGTGCTTCTCAAAAACGAGTCGGCGCGGATTGCGCTTGATTTGACGTCGGAATGGGATGCTGTTTCCGATGCACAGTTGCTGCAGGGGTGTTATATTGTGCGCCGTTCCGTGCTCGAATCGGAACCGGAAGCAGTACAGGCATTTCTCAACGCTGCGGCAAAATCCGCCGAGCGCGTCAACCGCGAGGCAGAGGCGCCGGCTTTGATTGCAGAGCTCGGCATTGTGGGTTCCGAAGCGATCGCGGCGCGCGCCATTCCCAATTGTCATATCGTCTGCATCACCGGCGAACAGATGCAGTTGGCGGCGGAGGCGATGCTGAACGTGTTGTTCGCAGCCAATCCCAAATCCATTGGCGGTCAGTTGCCGGACGCTGCGTTCTATGCGAAACTGGATTAGAAATCAGCATATCCGCAATATATTCATCGCAGCCGCCTATCTGCTGCTCTGGCAGTTGGCGGCTTTGGCGGTTGGAAGCCCGCTGTTGCTGCCGGGACCAGCAGCAACCCTTTCCAGACTGTTCGCTCTGCTCGCGCAGCCCGATTGCTGGGGCGCGATTGGGCTGACGCTCGGCCGGATATTGGCGGGATTTTTGCTCGGCGTTCTGATGGGCATTCTGCTCGGCGCGCTGACGGTCGCTTCAAAGCTGGCCGACGCGCTTCTTGCGCCGCTCCGCAGCATCGTAAAGGCAACGCCGGTGACTTCGTTCATTCTGCTGGCGCTGCTGTGGTTTTCCGCCTCGGTCGTGCCGGTCTGGATTTCCTTTTTGATGGTGTTGCCGATCGTTTGGGCGAACGTAGCGCAGGCACTGGCGGAAACGGACCCGCTGTTGATAGAGATGGGAAAGGCGTTCCATTTTTCCGGATGGCAGCGCGTGCGGGAAATCTACATGCCGTCGGCTATGCCGCAGTTTCTTGCCGCCTGCACCACAGCACTGGGATTTGCCTGGAAATCCGGTGTGGCAGCGGAAATCCTCTCCTTACCAAGACGTGCGGTCGGCACCTATTTATATCAGGCGAAAATTACGCTGGAAACGGTGGATCTGTTCGCGTGGACGTTGTGTGTCATTGCATTTTCCATGCTGATGGAGCGGGCGATGATGAAGGTGCTTCGGAGGCTTTCCCATGATTGAATTGCGGGACATTTCGGTGGGCTTTGGTGAGAAGCGGGTGCTGTGCGGCCTGGAAGCGATTTGGCCCGATAGCGGCACGATCCTGCTGCGCGGCGCATCCGGCAGCGGAAAGACAACGCTGCTGCGGGTGCTTGCCGGCTTGCTTGCGCCCGATACGGGTATGGTTTCCGGTCTGACAGGACGCAGGATCGGCATGGTGTTTCAGGAGGATCGCCTGCTGCCATGGCGAACGGCGCTCGAAAACGTATCGTTGACCTCCGACCGAACGACGGCAAAAAAACTGCTGGAACGGTTGGATCTGGGGGATGCGCTGAACCTAAGACCGGCTGCACTGTCAGGCGGCATGCGAAGACGCGTGGCGCTTGCGCGCGCGTTGTCGTACTCCGGTGATGTTTTGCTGCTGGATGAGCCGTTCAACGGGCTGGATTCGGAGCATCGCGCACAGGCTGCGAGCCTTTTGCAGCGCTGTTCACGTTTGAGAATTGTGGCTACCCACAACGTAGAGGATGCAGACTTGCTGAACGCTGTGGAGACGCTGCATCTATGAATTCAAATGCTTGCTGAACAGACCGGTCGTGCAACCGGTCTGTCTTTTTTATCCATTTGCGGCAAAAACACACCGAATCGGCTCAAACGCTTATTGTGAATTTGCTCAACTGATGGTATACTGATCATGTATGCATAGAATGGAGAAGAAAAAACCATGAGGATAACGGTCAAGGAGCGTCGATACCCGTCCGCAACCGGACTGGGCATGATCCGCTACCGCATGTGGATTCCGGAGGATCCCTGTGCGGCATTGCAGATCACGCATGGTATGGCCGAGCACATCGACCGCTATGATGCGTTTGCTCGGTATCTTGCGGAACAGGGCGTATTGGTCTATGGTCAGGATCATGCCGGACACGGCAAGAGCACGGGCGATTCTCCTCGCGGCTTTTTCGGCACGGAGAACGGATGGAATGCGTTGGTGCAGGATATGCGGACGCTTTTCGATACTGTGAAGCGCGATTATCCGGCCATTCCGTTTGTATTGTTTGGCCACTCCATGGGCTCCTTCCTCGCACGCACCTATGCCGGCAGGGACGGGAAGGATTTTGACGCGTTCATCTTTTGCGGAACAGCAGGCAAGAACCCTGCGCTCGGCATTGCACGGTTCCTGGCGCAACGCGAAATTCGCAAGCGCGGCGCCGATCAGCCGAGCAAGCTGCTCAACGACCTGAGCTTTGGAAGCTATAATAAGATGGTAGGCGAGGGCAGAACGGCGTTTGATTGGCTCTCTCGGGAGCACGAACAGGTGGATCGCTATATTGCCGATGAAAACTGCGGGTTCTTGTTTACTGCGGCCGGCATGCGCGACCTGTTCGATGGACTGACGGAGGTTTCCGGACTGCATTGGGCCGAAACCGTACCGGACAAACCCATTCTTGTCGTTTCGGGCGACTGTGATCCTGTTGGCGGAAGAAACGGCAAAGGCGTGCGACAGGTTGCCAAGTGGCTGCAGCAGTCGAAGCATACGGTGGAGCTGAAACTCTATCCGGGCGCGCGCCATGAAATTTTGAATGAAACCAACTACCGCGAGGTGTTCGGCGATATTGCGCTGTTCCTGGAAACGGTAGAGACGATGGGGGAGATTGGATGAGCGTTTTAGTATATCGCGATAAATCGGTTGCCGGAGCGGCGGCGGCCACACTGATTGCCGCACAGACAATCGAAAAACCGATGAGCGTGCTCGGTTTTGACTTGACGGATGACATGGCCCCGGTTTATCGTGCGCTTGCGCGCATGACGGGCGATGGGTTGCTGGACTGGAGCGATGTAACGGCTTTCGGCCTTTCCGAATATGTACGTGCCGATACGGATATGTCGCTGACAGCGAAGCTTTCCACCCTGTTGTACGACCGCATCAACCTCAAGCCGGAGCGGCGATTTGCTCCAAATGGTGCGGCAACGGATTGGAGCGTTGCTTGCAACGAATATGAGGATGCGATCTTACAGGCGGGCGGTTTCGACTTGGTTTTTCTCGGCATTCGATCGGATGGCAGCATCGCCTTCCATCCGGGTGCTACGGAACTGGCGCCCGTAACGCATGTGGAGCGTACGGAGAACGGCCGGGTCGTAACGGTCGGTCTAAGTACGCTGATGGGCGCAAAAAAAATCGTTGCTTATCTGATCGGTGCGGACAAGGCTGTTATTGCCGATCGAATCTGCAACGGACCGGTGACGCCGCAGATTCCTGCAACCTATTTGCAGCTGCATCCGAACACCGTCTTTTTGCTCGACGAGGACGCCGCCGCTCGCCTCTGACGCATATATGGAGATTTTTGACGGAGATTGGGATGAAATGGAACGGGCGGTTTCCGCCTGCGGTCGCTGCGCGCTCTGTAAGACGCGCACACAGCCTGCGCTTGACGAGGGTGACCGGCATGCTGCAATCATGCTGGTCGGGGAAGGCCCGGGGCGGGAGGAAGACCGGCTGGGACGCCCATTTGTAGGCCCGGCCGGGCAACTGCTTGACCGCATGCTTGCTGCCGTTGATCTTCGGCGCGACGAGGTCTACATTACCAATATCGTCAAATGCCGTCCGCCGGGAAACCGCAATCCGGAGGATGCGGAAGCGCAGGCATGTCTGCCGTTTCTGCGCCGGCAGTTTATGCTGGTCCAGCCCAAGATCATCGTTTGTCTGGGAGCGGTCGCGGCGCGACATGTTTACGACCCCATGGCGCGGATTACGCGGGATCGCGGCAAATGGGCGGTGAAGAACGGCATTCATATTCTTCCGACCTATCATCCGGCGGCGCTTTTGCGGGACGAACAGAAAAAGCGCGATGCGTGGAAGGATTTCCAGTCGCTTCGCGAAGTATATCAACAGTTGACCTGAACAAAGGAGGATACTATGTCAGGACATTCCAAGTGGGCCAATATCAAGAATAAGAAGGAAAAAACCGATGCACAGCGCGGCAAGATCTTTACCAAGATTGGCCGCGAGATCGCGATTGCCGTCAAAGAGGGCGGCGGCGCAGATCCGGTAAACAACAGCAAACTGCGCGATGTCATTGCCAAAGCAAAGGCAAACAATATGCCGAACGACAACATCATGCGTTCGATCAAAAAGGCTGCCGGCGAAGGAAACGCGGTTGACTATGAGGAGATCACTTATGAAGGCTATGGCCCGGCAAATGTGGCCGTCATCGTCGAAGTGCTCACCGACAATCGCAACCGCATCGCTGCGGAAATGCGCCACATCTTTGATAAGAGCGGCGGCAATCTGGGCGCCAGCGGATGCGTGGGTTGGATGTTTGATAAGAAGGGCCTGATCGTCATCGAGCGTACAGCGCTGATGGATGAAGATGAGGTCATGATGACCGCGCTGGATGCTGGTGCGGAGGACTTCAACGCACTCGATGACGCGTTTGAGGTCTATACCGCTCCTTCCGATTTCTCGGCAGTTCGGGAGGCGCTGGAGGCAGCGGGCTTTAGTTTCCTCTCCGCGGAGGTGCGCATGATCCCGCAGAATACCGTCAACGTCAGCGATGCCGAAGACATTGAAAAGATTGAGCGCTTCTTGGAGCGTCTCGATGATAACGACGATGTGCAGGAAGTGTACCACAACGCTGTGCTTCCGGAGGATGAGGAAGAGGAGTAAGGGCGGCATACGTTGCACTTTTGGCGAGTTTCTATTATAATACAACAATCATATTTCCGAAGGAGGCATAATCATGGCTGCTGAAATGGTGAACGCGCTTGGCAAAATTACCATCAGTGATGACTTGGTCGCCAGTATCGCAGGCTATGCCGCTGTTGAGAACTACGGCATTGTCGGCATGAATTCCAAACGGGCGGGCGATTCCCTTGTCGAGCTCTTCGGTGGAGACAATGTAAAACGCGGTGTAAAGGTCACGATGGTTGCACCGGATACGGTTGCGATCGATTTGTATGTGACGCTGGAATACGGCGTGTCCCTTCCCGCTGTAGCGGAGAATACGAGAAGCAATGTCAAATATCGTGTTGAAACGATGACGGGGCTCAGAGTACAGAGCATCAATATCCATGTGGAGAATATCCGGGTCTGATCGCTGATCACCAACCTGGATGGGAGGAGAAATGAACCAACTAACCATCAGCGGAGCACAGTTCCGCGATATGATCATCGCTGGTGCCGCCTTGTTGGAGCGCAACCGGCAGGCCATCGATGCTTTGAACGTGTTTCCGGTGCCAGATGGCGATACCGGCACCAACATGACGATGACCATGGAGAGCGCTGTGCGTGAACTGCGCGGGCTGCCCGAGGATGCGGACGTATCCCGCGTTGCGGATGCACTTTCCATGGGCGCGCTGCGCGGCGCCCGCGGCAATTCCGGCGTCATCCTGTCCCAGCTGTTTCGTGGCTTTTCGCGCGCGTTTAAGGGCGCGGCGACCATGGACGCGGCGCTTCTGTCCAGTGCGCTGACCATGGGCAGCGAGGCGGCGTATAAGGCGGTCATGAAGCCCAAAGAGGGCACCATTCTCACGGTCTCCCGGATGATTGCCGAGGAAGTAGCGGAAATGGCAGGCCGCGGCGCGAATGTATATCGTCTGGTCGATGTGATGATTGAGGCGGGCGAGCGCGCGCTTGCAAAGACGCCGGATCTGCTCCCCGTTTTGAAAGAGGCGGGCGTGATCGATTCCGGCGGCAAGGGACTGCTGACCGTTTACAAGGGATTTAAGCTCTCGCTGGACGGCGACGTTCTTCCGGACATTTCTGAAATTGTGGATGAGCAGGAGACTGCTGTCTCCTCTGCCGCAGCCGAAATGGAGGGTATTCCGGAGGAGAGCATTGAATTCGGCTATTGCACGGAGTTCTTTATCATCCATCTCAATCCGGCGTTTTGCGAAGCGGATCTGGACGCGTTTCGCGATCACCTGATGCGGCTGGGCGACTCGGTCGTGGTTGCCTTTGATTCCGATCTGATCAAAGTGCACGTTCACTCCAATGCACCCGGTAAAGTGCTGCAAATGGCGCTGAGACTGGGTGAGCTGGATCATCTCAAGATTGAGAACATGCGCGAACAGAACCGTGCGCTGCAAGCGGAGAGAAAGCGCAATGAAAAGGAATACGGTCTGATCGCGGTCAGCGCCGGCGATGGCATTGCGGCCGTGTTCGGCGAGCTCATGGTGGATCACGTCATTTCCGGCGGGCAGACGATGAACCCAAGCATTGACACGATTGCCAGCGCCGTTCGCAAGGTGAATGCGCGAAATGTGTTTATCCTGCCGAATAACAGCAATATCATCATGGCGGCGCAGCAGGCGGCTGCACTGCTGACCTGTAATGTGATCGTCCTGCCGACAAAGACCATCCCGCAGGGGATTGCGGCGGCCATGGCGTTCGATTCGTCAGCCGACGTGGCTGCCAACGAGCGGATGATGACCGAGGCGTTCCAATCCGTTGTGAGCGGCGCAGTGACCTTTGCGGTACGCAGCACCAAGTTCCATGGCGAGGATATCGCCGAGGGCGATGTGATGGGCATGATGGACAATGACCTTTGCAGCGTCGGCGCTACAGTGGATGCTGTGACACGCGATCTTCTGGACAAAATGATGCAAAAGCTCGGGGAAACCGATGCGGCTGTCACGATGTTCTACGGCGAAAGCGTCGAAGAGGCGAGCGCCAACCAGCTGGTAGAGCAGCTGGAGGAAGCGTATCCGGATGCGGAGTTTATCGTCCAAAGCGGCGGACAGCCATTGTACTATTATTATCTTTCGGTTGAATAAGTAGGGCCTTATATCGGGCGGGATATTCCGCCCGTTTTTTGCGAAGAATGGAGCCATGCTGAAATCGGAAATTGAAGCCTTAAAAGGAATCGGGCCGTCGCGTGCGGCGCAGCTCCACCGTTTGGGCATCCAAACGGTGGAGGATTTGTTGTTCTGCTTGCCGCGCGATTATCGCGATTACTCCTTTGCGCAGCCGGTTTCCGCTCTTCGCCATGGGATGGATTGCGCGGTGCGAGTGCGAGCGCTCAGCGAGCCGTCCACATCCTATCTTCACGGTATTTCGCTCGTTTCCGTGATGGCCACGGATGGGGTCTGTAAACTGCGCCTGAAATGGTACAATCAGCCATACCGCCGCATGCAGATCCATGCGGGCGACACGGTTGTGGCTTGCGGCAGGATTGACGCCCGCAGAGGCGTTTCGATGCTGAACCCCTCCCTTTCGCCGGAGCTGCCCGGCTTGGTGCCGGTCTATCCGCTTTCGCAGGGGATAACGCAGCGCCTTATGCAGGAAGCGGTTCGGCAGGCACTGTCCGCTGTTCCTGAATTGCGGGATCCCATGCCCGCCGCTCTGCTCGAACGATATGATCTCTTGCCGCTCCAAGAGGCTGTCGTGCAGGTGCATCGGCCTTTGAAGCGGAACATTTTGGAACTGGCCCAGCGGCGATTGGCGTTTGACAACGTTTTGTACTATCTGCTCGTTGTGGAAATGCGAAAGCGAGCGCGCTGCAGCCAAAGGGGAATCGCGTTCTCGAACGATGGCGTTTTAGAGCGCTACCTGAAAAAGCTGCCATTTCAGCCGACGGATGCACAAATGCGGGTTATGGACGAAATTGCGCGCGATATGGCGCTGCCGACGCCCATGAACCGACTTTTGCAGGGGGACGTTGGCTCAGGCAAGACGGCGGTCGCCCTCTTTGCCCTCTGCATCGCCTGCGCAAACGGATATCAGGGCGTATTGATGGCGCCTACCGAGATCTTGGCGCAGCAGCATTTTGAGTCGATGCAAAGCATTTTTGGAAATGCCGTGTGCTATTTGCACGGCGGCATGAAAAAGCAGCAAAGAGATGCTGCGCTTATGCGCATAGCTTCCGGTTCGGCGCTTGCCGTGGTTGGCACGCACGCGCTCCTGCAGGAGGATGTCCGTTTTTCAAAACTCGGGTTGGTTGTAACGGATGAGCAGCATCGTTTCGGCGTTGCACAGCGCGCGACGATTGCATCAAAGGGCGAGAGCCCAGATGTGCTTGTCATGAGCGCAACGCCCATTCCCCGAACGCTTGCGCTGCTGCTCTACGGCGACCTCGATGTCTCCGTGATCGATCAAATGCCGTCCGGCAGAAAACCCGTCAAAACGAGCTTCATCGCGGCGCAGCGACGGGGGGACATGTATGCCTATTTGGCCCGTCAAGCCAAAGTGGGCGTGCAATCCTATGTTGTCTGCCCGTTTATCGAGGATTCGGAATCGGTTGAAGGCGTCAGCGCGGAACGGCTGTTTGAAGAATTGCGCGACCTCCTGCCGGGCGTCAGGCTTGCCCTGCTGCATGGCCGCATGAGCAGTGCTAAAAAACAGGAGACAATAGAGGCTTTTCGCACCGGCGCAGCCGACATTTTGGTTACAACGACGGTCATCGAAGTCGGCGTTCATGTGCCAAACGCTTCCATTATGGTGATTGAGGGAGCGGATCGATTTGGACTGGCGCAGCTGCACCAGCTGCGCGGACGCGTGGGCCGCAGCGATACGCAGGCATATTGCTTCCTGTTATCGGAAAGCGGGAGCGAGTCGACGCTGGAGCGCCTTTCGGCATTGATTGAAACGACCGATGGCTTTGTGATTGCGGAACGCGATTTGGAGCAGCGCGGGCCGGGCGATTTTTGGGGCGTCCGGCAGCACGGCGAGGGAAGCTGCATGACCGCGGGCGATGCCCGGCTTCTGGAACAGGCGGCCGAAGCCGCAAGGCATATCGTCGAACGTCGGAACGCGCAGGACAGCGAACTGATCGCGCTCGCGTTGCGCCGGTATGAAAACGGCTTTAACGATATTGCGATGAATTGATGCAATTGCATCATGCAGGAAAGCCTTGCATTGTGCGGCAAGGCTTTTTCAATGGAATCAAACAACAAATCTTGCTGCTTTCTGTATAAATTTCCAGTCATATTTGCTCGATTTTTACACAAATTAAGACCACATCCGAAAAAGGAGGTGAATTCGATGGCACGTAATGGCGCACTTGTTCCCGAGGCGAAGACGAAGATGGATAGCTTCAAGACCGAAGTTGCCAATTCTCTCAACGTCAACCTGAAGCAGGGTTACAACGGCGACCTGACCTCTCGTGAGGCGGGCTCTATCGGCGGCGAAATGGTGAAACGCATGATCGCTTATGCAGAGAAGAATATGCACTAAACCAGATCAAGACAGACAACTTTTGGATGAAAGGAGAAACGAAAACTATGGCACGCAATGGTGCTTTGGTCCCTGAGAGCAAGTCGAAGCTGCAGAACCTGAAAACGGAAGCGGCAAACTCGATGAATGTGAATCTCAAGCAGGGCTATAACGGCGACCTGACCTCTCGCGAGGCGGGCTCTGTCGGCGGCGAAATGGTAAAGCGCATGATCGCTTATGCGCAAAATAACATGAGCGGCAATGGCAGCAACATGAACAGATAAATCGACCAGATGAAAGGCCGGCGAAACTTCGCCGGCCTTTGCATATTTAAGCGCATATGCGCCGTTTATTCCATATGCGTGCTGATTGACAGGAATATAATGCCAAACCGGCGCTGCCGGCCCGAAATTCATCGCACATCCTCCGGAGCGGCGTTCGCTAAGCTTAAGTACCGTTGTCTATCATACGATAGCCGACGCCGACCTCTGTAAAAATGTACTTCGGTTCCGCAGGGTTTTTTTCGAGTTTTCTGCGAATGTTCGCCATATTGACGCGCAAAATCTGGTTATCCGATTTTGCATAAGGGCCCCAAAGCTCCCGCAGAATGCAGTCGTAGGTCATCACCTTCCCCGCGTTTTGCGCCAGCAGCGCAACGATACGAAACTCATTTTGCGTCAAGTGCACATCCGTACCGCCGATCTGAATGCGGTGCTTTTCAAAGTCCACCATGAGTTCTCCGGAGCGAAAGACACCGTCGTTCGCAGCGGCTTCGTTGGGGACATGCATATGCCTGAGCGCGGTTCGGATCCGGGCGAGCAGTTCGTCCGTTCCGAACGGTTTGGTAATAAAATCGTCGGCGCCTAGGTCGAGCGCCTCCACTTTATCGCGCTCATGCATTCTGGCAGACACGACGATGATCGGCATACGCGACCATTCGCGGATCGATCGAATGAGTTCGGTACCGTCCATATCCGGCAATCCAAGATCGAGAATCACCAGCATGGGGCAATGCGATTTTGCCATGGCGCCTGCTTCCGCACCGGTGTGCGCAAGAACAACGTCGTACCCGTTTGCGGTCAATACGGTTTTGATGAATCCACTGATGCTTCTTTCATCTTCAACGACAAGAATTTTTATTCTCATGGCGCTCCTCAAATGATGACGATACAATTTATTTTAGCATGGTCGGCCATAAATAAGCCGTTAAGAAAGCGCAGGATTCGCATCAAACGGCAGCAAAAACATAAATTCTGCGCCGCCCTCCGGCCGGTTGTGCGCGGTCAGCGCCCCGCCGTGCGCTTCCACAATGGTTCTGCAAACGGATAGGCCGATTCCCATGCTCCTGTGACTGTCGCCGGCCGTGTTTTCAGCGTTTTCAAAATACCCGTCCAGCAGATGCGGCATCTTTTCCTGGGCAATACCCACGCCGTTATCGGCGACCAGAAACCGGACGCCGGTATTCTCGTTTTGGACGGTCAACCAGATTTTTGTCAGCGTCTTCCCATGCTGCGCTGCGTTTTCCAGCAGGTTGATCAACACTTGCAGGATCAGCATGGCGTCCATGGGCACGAACAGCATCTCTTCCGGTACGGAAACGGAAACGGGAATCCCCGGAAAGCGTTTTCTGAACTTGCGCACCGCTTCGTCCACCAGCTCTTCCGGTGCTTCGAGCGCTGTGTTCAACCGCGTTTCGTTTTGTTCAGTCTGTGTTCCAACCCGGGTGATGGAGAGCAGGTTCTCCACCATTCGGATCAACCATTCCGCGTCGGAAACAATATTTTGGAGCAACTCCCTGCGCTCGGCATCTTCCAGCTTGTCATCGTTTTCCAGAATGGCGTTGGCAGACCCGTTGATGGCGGTCAGCGGCGTTCTGAGATCGTGCGAAACCGCCCTCAGCAGGTTGGCGCGCATGCGCTCACGCTCGGCCTCAATCCGAATGCGTTCCGCCTGCTTGATGCGGGTTGTTACGGCGCTGGTGGACAGCGATACGAGTAAAAAGCAGAGGAACGTCATTGGATAGCCTTCAATCGTGAAATTGAAAGCAAAATATGGGTAGGTAAAAATATAGTTCACCCCGAATACCGCCACAAAGGACGAAAAGACGCCGAAAAAATAGCCGTTCGTAAGGCGGGAAATCACGAATACGGAGAGCACATAAACGAGCGCGGAATAGGCGCTGGCCTCACCGACATAGTCGAGCAGCATACAAAGCACAGTCGTAGCAGAGAGAATCCCGATCGACAGCAGCAGATCGTACAAAAACGACCAAACGCGGTGTGCGTTTGCTTCAACTGGAATTTCAAAATGATCGAAGGGGTTGGTTCGGTTCTTCCATACGCGCATATGCTCTCTCATCTCCCGTTGCTATCTGCTCTCATTTCATTATATCGGCAGCGCTGAAAAAGTAAAGCCCCGCCAAGACTTGGGCGGGCGGGGCTAGGCTCATTCCTGTGCCGGAGCGAGATCCTCTTGCTGAAGCTGCCTGAGCGGCCGTCTGCACAGCGCGTCATAGACGACGGGCACGACAAAGAGCGTCATCATCGTTGCATAGGTCAGGCCGCCGATGGCGACAACGGCCACCGGCTGAATCAGGCCGGCGCCGGTGCCCCAACCGAGTGCGAGCGGAACGAGCCCCAAAATGGTCGTCAGCGCGGTCATCAGTACCGGACGCAGCCTCGTGCGGCACGCGGCGATCACAGCCTCTCTTCGCTCCATCCCATCCAACCTGAGCTGGTTCATACAGTCGATCAGAACAATGCCGTTATTGACGATGATGCCCACAAGCAAAACAAACCCGATCATCGATACAATGCTGATTTCAAAACCAGCAATGAGCAGCGCAAACAGACCGCCGGTAAAGGCAAGCGGAATGGTCATCAGCACGATAAAGGGGGAGAGGAGGGACTGAAATTGTGCGACCATAATCAGATAGACGATGACGATGCCCAGCAGCAGCATCAGCAGCAAATCGTTCATTGCGCTCATGATCGATTCGTTTTCCCCGTCAAACTCGAGCCGCTGTCCGGCACCAACCGTATACGAGGACAACGCCTCCTCGGCAGCGGCCGTTACAAGCGTCACATTATAGCCCTGCTTCAATTCCCCGGAAACGGTGATATAGCGGCGCTGTAACGAACGGGAAATCGACTGCAGCGTTTCCGCTTCGCTGAACGAAGCGATATCTGCGAGCTTTACTTCCTGCTCCTCACCGGCCGGCGTTTCCACCGCAAATCGGAGATTGCGGATTTCCTCGGTTGTTATCGGTTCTTCCCGGCTCTGCACAACGACGTCGAGCCCATCGACGGAGGTTACGGTCGCTTCGGTGGCCAGTGCTTCCGCAATCTTCTGGTATACCTGCGCGGTTGTCAGGCAGCTTAGGATCGCTTTTTCCCTGTCAACGGTCACCTTTAGCTCAGGCGTCGTATCCTCCACGCCGTCGGAAACGGAGGCAATGCCGTCAACCGTCCGGAGAATGCCGGCAACATCGCGTGCGGTTTGGAGCAGCGCGGTTTGATCGTCGCCGTAGATGCGGATCGCTACGCCGCTGCCGCTCAGCACGCTCATATCCATGGAGGAGCCGGATACCGCGATCTCGGCGGGGAGATCGGCGCACATCTTTTCCATTTCCACGGCCAGCGCGTTGCTGTCCACTGCGAGCCCCTCCCGCAGCACGACATACATGGTCGCTGCGTTTTCGCTTTCGTTGCCGGAGCCCATCCCCATCATGTTCGCCATTCCGCTGGCCTGCATAACGCCGACTGTTTCGACCTGCGGCAGCGCCCGGAACCGCTCGGCAACCTCGTCGCAGACCAAAGCGGTGTCCTCCAGAAGCGCATCTTCCGCCAGTGTAATGGAGACACTCATCTGGGTGCTGTCCATGGCGGGCATATAGGAAAAGCCGCGCGATATGGCAAGCATCGCGGAGACCGCCAGCAGCACGACCGATACGGCGATGACCAGCGCTTTTTTGCTGAGTGCGAAGGAAAGCAGCTTATCATAGCGATCCTGAAGCCGCAGGAAGAAGCGCCGCTCGTGTTTTCCGGTCTTTTTCAGCAAGCCGCTGGCCATTGCGGGCACGAGCGTAAGCGCGATGAACAGGCTTGCAAGCAGGGAATAAGCGATGGTCAACGCCATATCGACAAAGAGCTGGCGCGTCATGCCCTGCACGAACACGATTGGGAGGAAAACGCAGACCGTGGTGAGCGTTGATGCAGTGATTGCGCCCGCCACCTGCGTGGCGCCGGCAATTGCAGCGCGGAAAACCGAAACGCCCTCGCTGTGCAGCCGGTAAATGTTCTCGATCACCACGATAGAATTGTCCACCAGCATCCCGACGCCAACGGCCAGACCCGACATCGAGATGACGTTCAGCGTGATACCGGAAAAATACATCAATACGATGGCGAAGGTCACGCTGATTGGAATCGAGCAGGCCACGATGAACGTCGGCCGCAGGTCCCTAAGAAACAGCAGCAGAATGAGAACAGCGAGAACAGCGCCCAGCGCAAGGTTCTGTAAAACGGAATCAATGACAATGTGAATATAGCTTCCCTGATCCATCAAGGCAGTGAAGCACAGGCCCGCGTTTGCATCCTCCAATGACTCAAACCGATGGAGGATGTTCTCTGATACCGTTGCGGTGGCGTAGTTGGACTGCTTGTAGAAGGCGAGCAGCACGCCGTCCTGCCCGTTGATCTTCGCATAGGTTTGCGAAGCATTGTTGAGCAGCAATACATCGGCAACGTCGCTCAGGCGCACGGGCGGAAGCGTATCCAATCCCAGGTCGAGCAGCACGAGGGAAGAAAGTTCCTCCGCGGACTGTATGGTATCGCCAACGTATACGAGCCATTGCGTATCATCGTCAGCAGCGGCATAGCCGGCCGGCATGGCAAAGTTCTGCGCGCTGAGAATTGCGCTGACGGTCGAAAGGGAAACGATTTCTTTGGCGTCGGAGGATGCATAGGCGGCCTCGCGCGCCTCCTCGAGCTGCGACTCGGCATCATCAAGCTGCCCCTCAGCTTCCTGCATTTGCAGGCGAGCGTTGTTGATCTTCCGCTGCCCGGCGCTTAGCTGAGATTTCGCGTCCGTCAGGCCGGATGCAGCATCCTCGCGCTTCTGGCCAAGCTGTGCAAATCCTTCCTCAATGGCGGCGAGCCCCGCTTCTGCCTGCTCTAACTGTTCGGCAACCTGCTCGCGCTCGGCTTTGGCATTTTCAATGGCATGGAGCGCATTGGTCAACTGGGTGATCAGCAATGCCTGTTCCGGAGTAGGGGAGGGAAGCGCCAACAGCGCATCCAACTGGCTGCGCACGGTCGGCTCTGTTGCGAGCAGCGCATCCATGCCGGCAAGCTGTGCGCGAAGCAGGATCGTTCCCTTTCGCAGTTCGGCTTGCTGCGACTCCAGCTCCGCTTCGGCTGCATCGAACTGCTGCTCCGCTTCCTTGGCGGCGGTTTCCAGCTCCTGTTTTCCCTTGTTGAGCATCTGCTGCCCGGAGGTCAGCTTTTTTTGCCCATCCTCCAACTCGGCGCGCCCATCGGCAATCTCTTCTTCCGCTTCTAAGAATTCCGCATCGATTGCCGCACGAATGCGCGCATTGAGCGCATCGATCGCATCCTGCCGGAAGACGACATGGAGGAGCTCGGAAATCATGCCGCTGGTCGAGATCGATGCAACGCCTTCCGTTCCCTCCAATTGCGGCAGGAGCATTTCTTCCACAAAGCTGGAGAGTTCCACAGTGGAATACCCTTCCCGCGCTACGGCCGATACATTGACCGGCAACATGTTGGGATTCATCTTGAGGATATACGGCTGGCCCACCTTGTCGTTCCAGTTGCCGCCAAGTTGATCCAGCTTTTCCCTGATGTTCATAGTGGTCGCATCCATGTTGGCGTCATCGCTGAACTCCAGCATAACCATGGAGACATTTTCGGAAGAGGTTGACTGAATATCCGTGATGTTCTCCAGAATCGCGACCGACTGCTCGATGGGACGCGTCACCTCCGATTCAACCTGCTCCGGGCTGGCGCCGGGGTAGCTCGTCACAATGACCACATACGGAAAATCCAGATTGGGCAGCAGGTCGGGCGTCATTCTGGTGAAGGATACGATGCCCAGAAGAAGGATCAAAACCATGCATACGAGCACCGTCATTGGCTTTTTGACAGAAAATTTTGCCAACATTGACTGTATTACCTCCCGGCAGCGCGCAGCATGCCGCGCTGAAGAATCTCCAGTTTCCGATCGAAGCGGTCGATCACACGATCCGCATCCACATTCGGAGCGTACAGCTCCGCGACAGCGCTGCGAAACACCGTAAACAGCAGCTCCAAAATGAGTGAAAAGGTTTCGTCCGTATCCGCGTTCAGCGCCGCGCGGTCAAAATACCGATCATACCAGTCTACCATGACCGCTTGGCCGATATGCGTTTTATGAATACAACCGGAGCGGAGCGACCAGCCGGAGCGGATGTGTGAAAGCAGGTTCGCAGCAAACGCGCGGTTTTCCGGCAGATCGCCGAAACGGCGTATTTCACGGATGATGCGGCGCATGAGCACAAAACAATCCGTACAGGACGCGGCCTCGGCAGCCGTGAATGCCTGTATGCGATTCAAAAAATCGCCGATCAGAAAATCGACCAAATCATCGCGATCCGTAAAGTATTGATAAAAGCTGCCGCGGGAAATTCCGGCCTGATGAACGATCCGATTGATCGACATCTCTGTGACCGGAACGCGCGACAGCTCCTGATAGATCGCGCACACGAGGCGCTCTCTTTTTTCTTCCGGAAGACGGTAGAAGGTATCGGTGGGCAAGGCAAAATCCTCCATGTAAAACAACATGACACGTTGTCATATGACAACGTGTCATATTGTAGCCCCGCCAACGGGTTATGTCAAGCGGCGGGTAACATGGAGGAGCGGCTTGAACAGCGCAATGCAGAGCAGGAAATTGCCGATGCAATGCGAGATGTCGAAGGGAAAACCGGCGATCCAGGTCGCCAGCATTTCGGGAAAACCGCCGTAAAACAGGAATTGCAGCGCGTAGAAGAAACCGAATAGCAGGCCAAACGCAGCAGAGAACACAGCCCAGCCAAACAAGGATTCCCCGATGAAGCGCTTGAGCAGCAAGACGAGGATGGTCAGCAGCGGCCAGACATATAGGTAGAAGAACCACCAGAGGCCAAAGCCGTACGTCAATCCCTCGAGTATGATGAATATCGCAACGCTCCATAGGACGCGCCGTCCAAAGACCAGCGAAAACAGAATGATCAGCAGCGTGACGCCTTCAATATTGGGGAGCGCGGCCAGTACAACCTGAATGCCGTAAAGCAGCGCGCCGGCGGCAGCCAGCATTGCAATTTCTCTTCCACTGATCGGCTTGCGCTCCATGACGCTCACCAGCCGGTGGTCAATGTGATTTCAAACGTATCGCCATCGGCAATCGGCGTATCATCGACGCCGGTATTGACCGTTTCGCCGCCCTTGGTAAAGCACCACCACTGCTGCTGCGCTTCATCTACCGTTACGCCGTTTACGGTCTTGACAAACAAACCGAACTCGGATTCATCGCCCTGTACCAGATTTTCCTGTTCGAGCGCACCGCGCAAAAATTCCGCATCGGTCTGGATGGTCTTTGTTACGGTTTCGGATTCGCCGGTGATGATTTGAACCGTGATGGTCTTGCTCCCGGCTGCAGCGGGCTTGATTGAATTGCCGTAGACAATGGCAAATACGGCAATCAATGCAACGAGCACGATGGCGATACCGACGTAGAGCAGCGTCTTCTTGTTGTTTGTCTTTTGTTCCATAGAAAAAACTCCCTTCCGCGTTTTTGATTCCGCAGAAGGAAGTGCAAATGCAAAAAAAACAGCACGCTCCCGCCCACCGCAGAACCGATCTGGATATCGGTGGGGAGAGGTCTTCCGACTTGGTTTCATCTGCAGCGCATGCCTTCCCATGTTTCAACAACACAGTGACCATTGTTCGCGCGCATCCACCTTACGGCAGCGGGGGCTGTAACGGTTTTCCACCGTTTTCCCTGTTCCTCACCAAGATCAGTATAGCGATAAATGCAGGTTTTGTCAACAATTGTCCCAGGCTTTAGGAGTGCCGAACCAGCTTTTTCTCCAGAAAAGCAACCCCATAGTACATGAGCGCAGCAAGCATGCACAGAACGACGATGCTGGCCATGACAAGATCCAACTTGAATACCTGGCCGCCGTAAACGATCAGATATCCCAAGCCGGCCTGTGAAACCAGGTATTCGCCGACGATCACGCCCACCCAGCTCATTCCGACAGAAATCTTCAGCGCGGCCATCATGGTCGGCACGGCTGCGGGCAATACGACGATCGTAAAGGTCTGCAGTGTGCTCGCACCGAGGGTTCGCATCAAGAGCTGTTTTTCTCCGGTGATATCGAGGAACCCGGTCAAAACGGTCACAATGGTCACGACCAGTGAGATCAGGACGGCCATCACGATGATCGAACCGATCCCCGCACCGATCCAGACGATCAGAATTGGGCCAAGCGCAATTTTCGGCAGGGCGTTCAGAATCACCAGATATGGATCCAGAATGCGGCAAAGCGTCGGACTCCACCACATCATTGCCGCGAGCAGCGTTCCCAACAGCGTGCCGATCAAAAAACCGGCCACCGTTTCCAACAGTGTAACGCCAATGTGCAGGAAGAGTTCTCCGCCTTGCAGCAGGCGCAGAATGGTATTGATGACGCGCGAAGGACTGCTTGTAATGAACGGATCAATCCAACCGATCCTTGCAGCCAACTCCCACACGACGATCAGCACAATCAAAATGATATAGCGCATGGCTTTGATAAAACGTTCCCGACGGCGTATGTCGGACAGGTATGCGCGACGGGCCGATGACAGACCTTGCTCAGACGCCATGATGTTCCAACTCCTTCCAAAGCATATTGAACAGGCCGGAGAACTCCGGGGCGTTCCGGCGCAGCAGCGGCGTATCGGGCGAGGAGAGCGAAACCACATGCTCCGCTTTCAGATGCGCCGGCCGGTCGGAAAAAACAAGAATGCGATCCGACATGGAGATCGCCTCCGCAATGTCGTGCGTGACCAGAATTGCGGTCTTATGTTCCTTGCGGATGATGGTAAATATTTCATCGGCGGCGCGAAGACGCGTTTGGTAGTCCAGCGCGGAAAAGGGTTCGTCGAGCAGCAGGAGCGTCGGGTCGAACGCAAGCGTTCGAATCAGCGCGACTTTCTGCCGCATGCCGCCGGATAGCTGCCGCGGGTAATGGTTGCGGAATTGATCCAATCCATAGGTATGGATCAGGCTCAGCGAGTGCTCGCGCCGCTCCGGCGTCAGCATGTGCTTCACCTGCAAGGAAAGCAGCACGTTTTCCTCCACCGTTCGCCAATCGAGCAGATGATCCCGCTGAAGCATATATCCAACGTGCGAATTGTTGGTTCCCGCAGGCTCGCCCATCACCAGTATGCTGCCATCGGTTGGTTGAATCAGACCCATGAGCAGCGAAAGAACGGTTGTTTTTCCACAGCCGGATGGGCCGATGATGGAAACGAATTCCCCTTCGGCTACCGAAAAGGACAGGCCTTCGACGGCGAGCGTTTCAGCCTGTCGATCCTGATAGGACAGGGACAGATTGTTTATATCGACGATTGAGGTATTCATGGCAACCCTCCATATTTGACTTCGATAGTTTTATACTATGAGGAATTTTGTCGCAGCGTGTAGAACAATTTATGCCCGCTGCGCATAGGTATAGAGTAGATATGGAGGATGAGGCGAATGCAGTGGATGCGGGAAAAGAAGGAAGCTTGCTCGGGCCGGCCGTGTCACAGACATAACAAAAGAAGCCTGTGCGGTGTTTGTTGTATCCTTGCAGGCTTCCTCGTTTTTATCTGTTTTGCACCGGAGTGGTTTGTGGCGGTAATTATTGCCTTCCTGTTGATGGCCATTGGTGCGCTGCTTCTTGGCTTTCGATAGCCGAAAGCCGCGCCAGCAGGGCGGGGAAGGGGCATACGATCCGCTCGACAGCGGGGTGATGATAAAATACGCAGAAACCATCGGTTCCGTCAAACGGCTCAGAGGTTTCAGACCAGACGAGAACGCGCATTTCGGAGGAGACGAGACTTGCCTTGGCGAGCGCCATGCCGAGCTCGGTGTGCGTCCCCCTTGCGCCCGGCAAAAGCAGAACAAACAGCGAAGCGGAGAGCACCCCATTACATTCCAGAGAGGCAACCGACTGCTTTTTCTGCGCGGCGGCGTTCTTTACGCTGCCGTGCAGCGTCCAGTCGTAGGTTCGCTGATGACCCTGATTTGTCAGAACGGCTGCAGCCTCGTTGACTCGGGCGGCGTTTTCCACACCGCTTGCGATGTAGAAGGTCATCTCTGCGCCTCCGGTTTCTCAGCCCGCAATCCGGGGCCGGGATCACCGAGCTTCCAGTGCTTGCGGCAAAGGCTGATATATTTGTCGTTAGCTCCAAGGACAACCTGTTCGCCCTGCTTGGTAATGCCACCCTTTCCATCCAGACGCGCATTGCAGATCGCCTTCTTGCCGCACCAGCAAATCGTTTTGATCTCCTCGATGGTGTCCGCACAGGCGAGCAGATCGTGACTGCCGGGAAAGAAGTTCCCCTGAAAGTCGGTGCGCAGGCCGTAGCAGATGACCGGCACATCATAATCATCCACAATCTCCGCCAGCAGCGCAACCTGCTCGCCGGTGAGGAACTGCGCCTCATCGATGATCAGGCAATCGTAAACATGCGCTTTCACCGCTTCGAGATCCAACTGGTCAAACAGCACGCACTCAGCCTGCAGCCCACAGCGGGACTGCATGGTATAGATTCCATCGCGGGTATCGATGGAGGGCTTGAGCAGCAGCGCGTTTTTGCCGCGCTCATAATAATTGTACCAAACCATGATGGCGTTCGCCGTCTTGCTGGAGCCCATCGCGCCATAGCGAAAATACAACTTTGCCATACCGATCCCCTTACCGCTGACCCTTATCGTAGGGGATACCCTCGGCCTTCGGTGCGCGCGAACGCTTGCTCGTCAGGATGAGCAGAATCATGGTCACGATATACGGAAGCATCAGATAGATATATTCGCTCGCCTTGATGCTCTCAAATTTGGGCAGGAACGGAATGCTGCCGCTGTACGAGCCGATGATTTTGAACAGCGCGAAGAACAGCGAGGCGCCGAGAATGTTCAGCGGCTTCCAATTGCCGAAGATCATGACTGCCAGAGCAAGGAACCCATAGCCGGAAACCGTCGATTGGAAGGCGGAGCCGGCCGCAAGCGTGTAGGCAAGGCCGCCGATACCGCCGAGCACACCGGAGATCATCACGCCCGCATAGCGCATTCTATAGACGTTGATGCCAACGGAATCCGCCGCCTGCGGATGCTCGCCGCAGGCCCGCAGGCGCAGGCCAAAGCGCGTTTTATAGAGCAGAATGACCGCAATTATGAACAAAACGATCGCTACGGGTGTCGTCAGGAAAAAGCTCTTGAACAGGAAGTTTTGGAAGAACGTATCCCTGGCCGCTATGCCGAGCGTTTCCTGGGTAATGCGCGTCCATGTGGGAATCAGAATGTTCGTCTGCCCCTGCCCCTGAATGGCCCAGGTCATCGTGATGGCGAAGGCGGGAGCAAGCATGTTGAGCGCGGTGCCGCCGATCGTCTGATCCGCCTTGAGATTGACGGAAGCAAAGGCCAGCAGCAGTGAATACACCAATCCGGTTGCTGCGGAAATCAGTATCGCGATCGCCATCGCGCCCTGCGGATTTGACGCGCCGAGTCCGGCGGCGTCTGCAAAGCGCAGATAGAGCGTTCCAAACAGTGCGCCGATGATCATGATGCCCTCCAGCGCAATGTTGATGATGCCGCTGCGCTCGGAAAACATGCCGCCGAGCGCCACCAGCAAAAGCGGCACGGCAAACAGTACGGTAGCCGCTAAGATATCAGCCAGAATATTCATTCCGCATCCCCCTCCATGGTATTGACGCTAGTCGCATCGGGCAGTGCAGCGGCGGCGTCCGGTTCGGCATTGACGTTGCCGAGATCATGCGCCTTCTTGCGGTTGAGCAGCTCGCGAACAAGCAGCGAGAACGCAGCGAGGTAGATGATCACGGCGATGATCATATCGATGATTTCCTTCACAAATTCCGGCTGCATTGCATCGCCGCCAACCTGAATATAGGAAACAAACAGCGTGGAAAAGATCGTGCCAAGCGGGTGGGAGGAGGCGAGCAGCGCGACAGGAATGCCGTTAAAGCCCATGTTGAGCAGGGACTTGAGCAGCGTATACTGACCGGTGCCCGCAAGATAATACAGGCCGCCGCCGATGCCCGAGAGCGCGCCGGCGATGACCATGGAGAGAACGATGTTCCGCTTGGCGTTGATGCCAGCATAAACGCTCGCATTGCGGTTGAATCCGCAGGCCTTCAGCTCATAACCAAACGTCGTTTTGGACAGCACCACCCACAAGAGCACTGCAAATGCAATGGAGATGAAGATGCTGATGTTCATGTAGTTGCTGTTGAGCAGCTCATCCAGGCCAAGCTTTGGAATCAGCGCCGTGGGGTTGGCTATCGCGAGGTTTGCCGTTCGGTCGATCTGCGCCTGTCCCCAATAGCGAGGCAGCATCATCGGCAGATTGGAGATGGTCAGATTCACCGCCAGCATGGCGATCCAGTTGAACATGATGGAGGTGATGACCTCGTTGACGTTGAACAGCGCCTTGAAAAGACCGGGGAAAACGCCCCAGAACGCGCCGCCGATCATGGCGATCAAAAGGCAGACATACCATGGCTGCTGAAACTGGATGGCAAAGATCAGCGCAAGACCGGCGCCAACCGTGTACTGACCGGAGGCGCCGATGTTGAACAGACCCGTCTTGAACGCAAAGCCGACGGAAAGGCCGGTCATCATCAGCGGCGCCGCCTGATAGAGCACCTTGGCCAGCTTGTCGGTTGATTTCAGGCCGGCGGTGACAAGGCTCATAAATCCCTGCCCCGCAAACTGCGGGTTTAGCAGCAACAGCAGGATAAAACCGAACAGCAAACCAACGCCGATGGAGATCAGCGATGCAAAAAAGCTGGTCAGACCGGGGATATGCAAACGTTTCTTTTGTTTACCGGACATTTGTGGTCACCTCGCTTGTCGGTTCGGATGGCTGCATTCTCTTGGCGCCCGCCATATAGAGGCCCAGCTCCTCCACCGTAGTTGCTTTCGGGTCGAACTCCCCGACGATTTCCCCCTCGTACATGACGAGGATACGGTCGGATACGTTCATGACTTCATCCAGCTCGAGCGAAACCAGCAGAACCGCCCGGCCTGCATCTCGCTCATGGACAAGCTGTTTGTGGATATACTCAATGGCGCCCACGTCCAGTCCGCGCGTCGGCTGGACGGCCACCAGCAGATCCGGCTCCTTGTCAATCTCGCGCGCGACGATGGCCTTTTGCTGGTTGCCGCCGCTCATGCTGCGCGCAATCGTGACCGCGCCCTGTCCGCTGCGGATGTCGTATTGATCGATCAGCTTCTCCGCATAACGGCGAACCTCCCCGCTGCGGATAAACCCGTGGTTCTGGAACGCGGGCTCCCAGTATCGCTGCAGAACGAGGTTCTCCTCGAGCGAATAGTCCAGCACCAGCCCGTATTTATGGCGATCCTCCGGAATATGGCTCATACCCAGCTTGCTGCGTTTTCGGATGGGCGCGCCGGCGATATCGTGCTCCTTGAGGAAAATCCGGCCGGAGGACGGCTTCTCCAATCCGGTCAGAGCGTAAACAAATTCCGTCTGGCCGTTGCCTTCGATTCCCGCCAGACAAACGATTTCGCCGCGGCGCACCTCAAAGGAAACGTTCTTGACCGCGTTATTTTTGTGAACCTTGCTGGGAACGGTCAGGTTTTCAACACGGAGCACCACGTTTTCCGGCTTGCTTGGCTCCTTGTGTACCTGAAATTCGACATCCCGACCGACCATCATGCGGGAGAGCTCCTGCTTGGTCGTGTTCTTTATTTCCACCGTACCGACGCACTTGCCCTTGCGCAGAACCGTGCAGCGGTCGGCTACGGCCATAATCTCATTCAATTTATGGGTGATGAACAGGATGGACTTCCCTTCCCGGGTGAAGTTGCGCATGATCTCCATCAGCTCGTCGATTTCCTGCGGCGTCAGCACCGCAGTGGGCTCATCGAAGATCAGAATCTCATTGTCGCGATAGAGCATCTTCAGTATTTCGATACGCTGCTGCATGCCGACGGAAATATCTTCGATCTTTGCATCCGGATCGATGGACAATCCATATTTTTCGGAGAGTGCGACAACCTTTTTGCGCGCCTCCTTTTTCTGCAAAAAACCGAGCTTGTTCGGCTCAACGCCGAGGATGATGTTGTCCAGTGCGGAATAGACCTCCACCAGCTTGAAGTGCTGGTGTACCATACCGATGTGCAAGGCGTTGGCGTCGTTCGGGTCCTTGATCCTGACGATTTCGCCGTCCTTTTTGATGGTGCCGGATTCCGGTTGATACAGGCCAAACAGTACGCTCATCAGAGTGGATTTTCCCGCTCCGTTCTCACCCAGAAGAGCATGAACCTCGCCACGCTTCAATTGCAGCGTCACGTCGTCATTGGCCTTGATGCCGGGAAACTCCTTGGTGATATGAAGCATCTCGATTACATAGCCGCTCATTCGTTCGGTATTCCTTCCGATAAGTAAATAATTGGGACAGGTCTTCAGTAAAATTAGAATGATTCAAGAAAGTGGGGCTGGGCTTGATGCCCAGCCCCATGCGGTTGGAAACGATGGGTGAGAGATTTACTCCTGATAGTCCACGGAGATCTGGACTTCCGGATGGTTGGCGGTATCGTTCGAGATTGCGATTTCGCCGCTCTTGATCTTGGCCAGAACCGCTTCGTACTCTTCTACCGTAAACTGGTTGAATTTCCAGGAAGCCTCGGCGGTCGGCAGACCGATTGCATCATCGGTGGCGCCAAAGGTGATGCCATGGCCGGCATAATCGTCCGGAAGCTTCTCACCATTGTCTTCCCAAGCCTGCAAAGCGAGCTGGACGGAGTTGGCCAGCGCCTTCATGGCGGAGGTCACAACGCGCTCGTTGATGTTGCTCTGATCGACGTCGACGCCGATCAGCTTACCGTTGGCGGTTTCCTCGGCGGATGCAATTGCGGAGAACACGATACCACCGCCGGCAGCAAAGATGATCTCGGTGCCCTCGGTGTACCAGCCGGCCGTCTTGGTCTTGATATCATCGGACGGGGAGAACGAACCGGAATACCAGTACTTGATCTCCACATCTGCGGTGTTGCCGAGTTCGACGGCCGCTGCGTTGGCGCCCTGTACGAAGCCCTCACCATAGCGGATAACGGCGGGAACGGCCATGCCGCCCAGATAGGCCAGCTTGGTATAACCGTCCTTAACGGCCGCATAGCCGGCAAGGTAACCGGACTGTTCTTCCTGATAGGAGATCAGAACGGTGTTCGGGGCGGGTTCTGCAACATCCGGGAAATCCGCATTGGTTTCCTTCGAGGTCATATCGATGCCAATGAAGGTGACGTCCGGATAATCCTGCGGAACGACGTTCAGCGAAGCGGCAAACAGGAAGCCGGGCAGAACGACAACCTTCGCGCCCTTTTCAATCGCGGTTTTGATGGTCTCGATACGCGCCTCGTCGCTGTCCTCGGACGGACGATAATAGTTGTAGGTTTTGCCGTTGGCTTCGGCCCAAGCCTTCGTGCCCTCCCAGGTGTACTGGTTGAAGGACTGATCGTCGATGTTGCCGACGTCGGTGACGAGAGCAATCTCATAACCGTCCGCCACGGGTCCGGCCGGCGCTTCGGTGGGCTCGGCTGCGTCCGGCTCATTGCCCTCGACCGGGGCGGTGGTTGGCTCTGCCGCGGGCTGCTTTGTGCAGGCAAGCGCGGACAGGGCAAGGCAGAGCGCCAAAAGAATTGCGATCCATTTCTTCATGTGCTTTCTTTCCTCCTTTTCAAATATGCCGGCTCTGGCTATTTCTACCAGCTAACACAGCATCTGCGTGTATTTTATCAGAAATACGTTTCATTTGTAAAGGACAATTGTCCTTCGGTGAATATATATTATGCTGTGAAAGCGGAGTTGCATGCTTCTTCAGAACCGGTGATAAAAAACGAATGTCAGGATTCCCAATTTTTTGTTGACTTCAAGCATGCGCTCGATTATAATACACGGTAGCGTCTTCGGGAAGAAGAAGTGTCGCAAAAGAGGGGAGGGAAAAGGGAATGGAAATTCGGGTCGGTGAAAACGAGTCCCTGGAAAGCGCTCTGAAGCGATTCAAACGCAAGTGTGCCCGGTCTGGCGTTCTGGCTGAGGTTCGTCGTCGTGAGCATTATGAAAAGCCGAGCGTAAAGCGCAAAAAGAAGGCTGAAGCCGCAAGAAAGCGCAAGTATTGATTTTTGTTCGATAGAACTGATGAGAGGAGCACAGATTGTCTGCGCTCCTTTTCCTTATCGTTCTGTTTCGACCTTCTCCGGCATATTCTGTCAAAGGAGGTGGGACGGATGCTGAACAAAACTTCCTTTTGCGAACTGAGGCGCAAAGAGGTGATCAATGTTTGCGACGGGGCGCGCCTTGGCCACATCTGTGATCTGGAACTGGATATCTGCTCTGGCCTGACGCTGGCGATTCTGGTGCCGGGGCCATCCCGGCTGTTTGGCCTTGTACATAACGAGGACGCTCTGGTGATCCCGTTTTCAAAGATTAAAAAGCTTGGGGAGGACGTGATTTTGGTGGAAATCAATTCCCCAATATGATACACTGATTTTGATACAGACGACGGAGGCGGATTGCACATGAAATGCAGATATTGTGCGGGGACTGACAGCAAGGTGATCGACAGCCGGCCGACAGAGGATGGCTGCGCCATTCGCAGGCGCAGAGAATGCATCAACTGCGGGCGGCGTTTTACAACGTATGAAAAGATTGAAGACCTTCCCATCATGGTTGTCAAGCGTGACGGCCGCCGCGAGCCGTTTGACAGCGAGAAAATCCGGCTTGGTATTCGCAAAGCCTGTGAAAAGCGGCCGGTTTCCGCAGCGGAACAGGACAAGCTGGTAGCGGATATCACCCGCGAGGTCTATAACACGCTGGCCTCCGAGGTTTCCACCACGGCCATCGGAGAATTTGTGATGCAGAAGCTCAAGGCCGTCGATGAGGTGGCCTATGTACGGTTCGCCTCGGTCTACCGGGAGTTTAAGGATACGCAGACTTTCCTTTCGGAGCTGCAGCGTCTGCTGGATGAAAAGCAATGATGGATCGCGCTGCATTTCAAGCGTCGTGGAAAGAAATCGCGCGCGGCTATCGATATCATGCCGCCCCGGGCGGAGTTGGATATTATACGCTGCCGCCGCTTGATGCGCTCGACTGCATTCAGCATGGCTTTTCGGCGAGGACCGGCGGTGTGAGCGAGGGCTTTCTTTCCTCATTGAATCTCAGCTTTTCGCGCGGTTATGAGCCGCGTGAAAGAACGGTTCGAAATTATGAGATCTTTTGCCGTGCCGTCGGCGTCGATTCAGCATCGATGGTGATGGATACCTATGAGCATGGCAAGGTGGTCCGCTGTGTCGACCGGACGGATTGCGGCGCGGGATATACCAGAGCTTCGCTTCCCCCGTGCGATGCGCTCGTCACGGATGATCCGGCGGTTACGCTGGTGACGGGACACGCCGACTGCATGGCGTTCTATGTGGTCGATCCGGTTCGCCGCGCCATTGGTTTGGCGCACGCGGGCTGGCGCGGCGCGCTCGCGCGCATCGGCGGCGAGGTCGTCGATGCGCTGGGCCGGCGGTTCGGGTCGCAGCCCACGGATCTGTTCGCGGGCGTCGGCCCGTCCATTTGCCCAAACTGCTTTGAAGTGGGAGAGGACGTGGCGGACATGTTCTCAAGTGCGTTTCCCTATACCGACTGCCTGCTGTCCGGGAAGCCGGGCAAGGCGTATGTGCATCTGTGGAAGGTCGCTGCCGCGCAGTTTCTGGAAGCAGGCGTGCGGGCTGACCACATTTCGCTCATGGAGGTTTGCACGGTAGAGGACGAGCGCTTGTTTTCTCACCGGGGAGATCACGGTCTGACCGGCGGCATGGCGGCTTTTTTGCGCCTGACGCGGGATTGACGGCCGGATTGACAAGACCGTGTGCCAAACAGTATAATATGACGGTTGACTGAATAATGAGGTGAATAGGATGAAACGTAAGACCCTGATTTGTTTATTGCTCGTGTTGGCTCTGGTCATGACCGCTCTGCTGGCAGGCTGTTCCAAGAAGGACAATCGTGTTGCGGCAAAGGTCGGCGATCGGGAAATCACCATGCAGCAGCTCCAGAATGCATATTTTAACAGCCAGTCCTATGCCATGTATTACTTTGATCTCTCCACGGACGAGGGCTTAAAGGTGTATCAGGACTATCTTCTCGATTCCTTAATCGAAAATGCCATGCTGCTCTATCAGGCGGAGCAGGCGGATGTGCGCTTGACGGAAGAAGAAGAGGCCAAGGCGGTAGCGGACGGCGAGGATTCCTATGCGGATTTCTATCAGGAGTTTGTAACAAGCGCGAAGAATGCCGGTGCGACCGATGTACAGGCCTACGCAAACAAGCTGCTTACCGATGCGCTCTCCGCAAACGGCATGACGCTTTCCGAGCTGCGGCAGTCCTATATCGACGGCGCGATCGACAGTGCGATCACCCTGAAATATCAGGCGGCGATTCGCAGCGAAGTGGAGCCGACGGCCGAAGAGCTCAAGGCGATGTACGATGAGGAATTGGCCGATCAGAAAGCGCGCTTTACGGAGGATCCGGCGGAGTATTTCAAGACGGAGCTTGCCGCTTCCTATGGCACCGGCTGCATGCCGCTCTATGTGCCGGAGGGATTCTTCCGCGTGCGCCATATTCTGGTTGCCGAGGAAGCCACAGCTGAGGAGATTCTGGACAAGCTGGCAAATGGGGAGGACTTTGAGACGCTTCTCACCGAGTACAATACCGATCCCGGCATGAAGAATGAAGCCTATGCGGACGGGTATCTTGTCGGCGAGGGTGCGAATTTTGTACAGGAATTTCTGGATGCCGCGCTTGCTTTGAAGAAGGATGGGGATGTTTCGCCCATTACGAAGAGCTCGAACGGGTATCACATCATTAAGCGCGTCAGCACCGAGCCCTCCACAGAAATCGCTTATGCCGATGAACAGGAGAAGCTTGACGCCTACTTTACCAATCAGGCAAAGTCGGAGCATTACAGCGACCGGATGACGGCGTGGCTGGAGACGGATGGACTGGTCGTTCGCTTTGAAGATGTATATCGTGAAATCGGAAAATAAACAGCAAAGCGCATGCCTGTGCCGGACGGTTGTACCGTCCGGCACTATTTATAAGCCAACGCAGCCCTCGCGGCGCCCGTCCTGTTGTCGGGGATCTGAGTATAACAGGGCTTTCAACGCGTTCGCCCATCCCAAGCGCCGGCTTGCGTCCGCTGGTTTCAGATAAGCGCAGCGGCAGTCCGTTTCCCAGCAGAGATCGCCCACAATTCTGACAAAATTCGTTCAGAAAGTGAAGAGAATTTGAAAACCTGCCGTGACCCCTTGCGCCGGCAATCACGAATCGATATAGTTATGAATCAGTGAGGGAACGAACATGGCCTATATTGAGATGAAGGATGTCAAAAAACAGTACCGCATGGGCGAGGTCGTAATAGACGCGCTGATCGGTGTGAATTTTTCTGTCGAGCAGGGAGAGCTCTGCGTGGTCGTTGGTCCGTCAGGCGCAGGCAAGACCACCCTGCTCAATATCCTCGGCGGCATGGACATGGCGACCTCCGGCGAGGTGATCGTTGACGGAACGCATGTGGAAAACTATTCGACGAAACAGCTCACGCTCTACCGCCGCAGTACGGTCGGGTTTGTTTTCCAGTTCTATAATCTTGTACAAAACCTGACCGCGCGGGAAAATGTGGAGTTGGCCGCGCAGATCTGTAAGGACCCACTGCCTGCGGAGCGCGTTTTGCAGGAAGTCGGCCTTGAAAACCGGATGCAGAACTTCCCGGCGCAGCTTTCCGGCGGTGAGCAGCAGCGCGTTTCGATTGCCCGTGCACTGGCCAAAAACCCCAAGCTGATGCTCTGCGACGAGCCGACCGGCGCGCTGGACTATCAGACCGGAAAACAGGTTTTGAAGCTGCTGCAGGACACCTGTCGCAAGCAGGGCATGACGGTCATCATCATTACGCACAATGCCGCGCTGATGCCGATGGCTGACCGCGTGGTTCAGGTAAAAAACGGAACCATCGCCAACCAATATCTGAATGAACATCCTGTATCCATCAGCGAGATTGAATGGTGAACGGAAGCGATTGAGAGCATGAAAACGCGATATCTGTGGCGAAATCTGAGCAGGGAAATTCGGCGCACGTTGATGCGCTTTCTTTCCATATTTTCGATTTCCGCCATCGGCGTCGCCTTTTTTACGGGCATCCGCGCATCCGGTCCGGACATGAAGCTGACTGCCGACGCCTATTTGGACGGCGCGCACCTTGCCGACATCACGGCGATGTCAACCGCAGGTCTGAGCGCTGACGATATCCATGCGCTGGAGAAAATCCCGGGCGTTGCGGTTGCCGAGCCGGTCATGACCGTGGACGCGATGATGCATTGGGAAACCGAAGAAAAGACGAGCTCCGGCGAGGTCACGGAGAACAACATCCACCTGATCTCCCTGCCGCTTCCGCAGCTGATAGAGTATCCGGCCGCTTTGCAGCTTTTGCCGGATTATGGCATCGATTCCGGCCCGTTTCGGGTCAATGGTCTGGAGGTGATCGCCGGCCGTCTGCCGCAGAACGATCATGAAATTGCACTGGACAGCAGTTTTCAGGACGCATATGCGATCGGCGACCGCGTGCTGTTATCCACATCCGGCGGCAGCACCGAGCTGTATGTTTCGGGCTTTGTGGAATCTCCCAAGTACATTTCGACCTTTGATCGCGGAACGAGCACCATTGGCAGCGGAAAGAGCAACGGGTTTGCATACGCCTCAGGCAATGCGATTGCAAAGCTTGGTACGCGCATGCCCATGATGGCGATGTTTTCCGCGCGATATACGCAGGTTGAAATTCTGGTCGAAGGCGCCGGGCAGCTCAATTGCTTTTCCAATGCATATGAGCGGCTTGTCGATGGTGTGGTGCGGCAGATCGAAGCGTACGGCGAGACAACGAGCGCCACATGGTATGTGCAAACCCGTTCGGCAAATCCCGGCTATGCGGATTATGCGGCCAATACCGACCGGATTGCCGCGGTTGGAACCTTTTTCCCGCTGATCTTTTTGATCGTCGCCGCGCTGGTCGCCCTCACGACCATGACGCGCATGGTGGAGGAACAGCGTATCCAAATGGGAACGCTCAAGGCGCTTGGCTATTCGCAGCGGGCTATCGTGCTGCAATACCTGATGTATGCGATCCTTGCCAGCCTGTCCGGCAGCATTTTGGGAAGCCTCATCGGGTTTTGGATTTTCCCGACGGTTATCGGTTCGGCCTACGGCATCATGTACCGGCTGCCGGATTTTCAAACGCCGTATTGGCCGGATATCGCGTTGGGCTCCATCGCTGCCGTTGTCGGCTGTGTCACGCTGTCGGCCGCTCTGGTCAGTTTTGCCGCGCTTCGCGAGGTTCCGGCCATGCTCATGCGCCCCAAAGCGCCAAAACCGGGCAAACGCATCCTGTTGGAGCGATGGACATGGCTGTGGAAACGGTTTAACTTTACGACGAAGGTCACCGTCAGAAACCTCATCCGCTATAAAAAACGGTTTTGGATGAGCGTCATCGGCTTGGCAGGCAGCTGCGCGCTGCTTTTGACGGGCTTTGGTCTCTCGGATTCCATTTATGGGATCGCGGAAAAGCAGTTTGGTGAGATTTGGCGGATGGACGTGCAGGCATACACCTACGATGCCATGCCGCTTGAGTCGATACAGCAGCTCATGCAGGCGCAGAACGACGGCTCCATTGGCGACATTGCCTATTGCTACGATAAGACGGTCAAGGGCGGGGTGTCGAACACAGACGAACAGGTGGAGATTCATATGTTCTCCATGCACGATCCGGTGACGTTTGAACGGCTTGTGCGGCTGCAAGACCGATATGGGAATCCCATACCGCTGTCCGGCGATGGGGTTGTGATCACAAAGAAGCTGGCGGAAAATTTTTCGTTGTCGGTGGGCGACACCCTGCATCTGGTCAGCGGCTCGGACGAATACGACGTACCGATTACGGGCGTTGCGGAAAACTATGTATACCACTACGCCTACTTTGCGCCGGATTACTATGAGAAAATCACCGGCGAGTCGTTGCTGTACAATACGGTGATGGCAAAGATCGACGGGCTTGAAGAGGAGAACGAGGCATACTGGGCGCAGAAACTGCTGTCCGATAAGCGCGTGTATACGGTGATGTTCCTCTCCGATATGTACGGAAGCATTTGGGATAGTCTGAGCGTGCTCAACTATGTCGTGGGTATTCTGATTCTGTCGGCTGCCGCGCTCTCATTTGTCGTCATGCTGAATCTGACGAACATCAACATTACGGAGCGGCGCAGAGAACTGGCGACGCTGCAGGTCCTGGGATTCACGGACCGTGAGATGTACGAGTATGTGTTTCGTGAAAACAATGCGTTAACGGTGATCGGCTCGTTGATGGGATTGCTGCTTGGCAGAGTTCTGCATCAGTTCGTCATCATCACCTGCGAGGTAGATATGGTGATGTTTGTGCGGGATATCAAGCCATTGAGCTATGTGTACAGCATTGTGCTGTCGGTTGTATTCTCGCAAATTGTCAATCTGATGATGCGTAAGAAGGTGCGCTCGATCGATATGGTAGAGTCGTTGAAGAGCGCGGAATAATTGGACTAGAGGAGAAGGTTTCATGAAGAAAAGCGTGCGGATTCTCTGTGTTGTGCTTGCGGTACTGATGCTGGCGGGCGGCGCTGCGGGCATCCTGTCGGCAATGATCGGGTGACCGGTATGCGAGCGACTGTTTTCAAACGTACGGCGTGCTTTGGACTTGCGCTGCTGCTGATGGCGGTGCTGCCGGTTTCTGCGCTTGCAGAGGCGGATACCGCGGATTTAGAGCGCAGCGAAACGGTTTATGTGACCGCATCCGCGGCAGGGGAGCCGCAATCCATTCTCTCCAGCGTGTATATTGTCAATCCAGACGGACGGGCAACCATTGAGGACGCCGCCCGTTTAACGAACGTCAAGAACATTCTTTCCAACGAAGCGCCGTCTCAAAAGGGAGACGTTTACCATTTCCACGCGAATGCGGAGGACGTCTGTTATCAGGGCGAAGCGCATGACGCATTGCCCTTCACCATGGAGGTTGCTTATGAACTCGATGGCAAGGCCATCGAACCGGAGCAGCTTGCGGGCAAAAGCGGGCACGTGCGTGTTACCGTTACCTATAAAAATCTCTTGCTCAATGAAGTAGAGAGCGAAAGCGGACCGCTGTCGCTCTATACGCCGCTCAATATTGTAACGTCTATCTCTCTGACAGACGATTTTTCGGCGGTACAATGCACCAATGCACACGTGCTTTCGGAAACGGGCAGCCGGTCGGTCATTGGGCTGAACTTCCCGGGATTGGCGTATAATCTGCAGCAGGAAGCGGTTGACGAGTTGAGCGAAAGCATGTCCTTCGAGGCGGATGTTACCTCGTTTTCTCTTGAGTCGATTATGGCGGTCGTTGTGCCGGATATCTTTGACGGAAGCGATTTGACTCGAATCGATGAACTGAAAGAGGTTATCGATGGGTTTTCCGCTTTGAGCGAGGCGGGACAGCAGTTGGCCTATGGCGGTTCCAGCCTGTCCAAGGGCACGAAGGAGCTGGCGGATGGTATGGGCAATCTTGCTGCTGGGCTGTCGGAATTGGCGGGTCAGGTGGGGACGATTGCCGGAACCGTCTTGCAAGCGCAGGATAAGCTGGATGAGGGCATCGCGTCCGCAGGCACGGCGATCGATGATGCGATACAGAAGATTGATGACGTACGGGCTGGCGGCGCGGATGCGGCTGCGGATGCCGTCATTGCAGCCCTCTCCGGCAAACTAACGAAGGAGCAAGAACAGATGGTTCGCTCTGCGGTCAAAGCGGTCTGGAATCAGGAAATTGGCGGCATGGATGCGCAGCTTAAAAACGCGAAAAAACAGCTTCAATCCTTGAAATCGTATCTGCCGGAAATTCAGAAAGCCGCAGACCGTCTGTTTGCCGTTGCGCGCGATTTCAATGCGGGCATGCAGCAAATGGCTTCGGCCGGTTCCCGGATAAAGGAAGGGCTTGACGGTCTCGAAAAAGGCGTCTCCGCGCTGCGAAGCGGCCTCTGGAAATTCTACAATGAAGGGCTGGTGCCGCTGGAGGAGAATATGAGCGGCATCCAACTGGCTTTGGACCGGAAGGACGCTATGCTGAAACTTGCCGCCGAGTACACCAGTTTCTCCGGCGAGCCGAAGACGACGAACGGCTCTGTCCGGTTTATTGTCACAACGGACAGCATTTATGTCCCCAGCGTAACGCCGGAGCCGGTGATCCCAGCCGACGCGGAGGCGGAACCGGGCTTTTTTGAACGGGCATGGGACTGGATTAAAAATCTGTTTGGCGGCTGATCGCTGCTCGAATACGCTCAGCGCCCCGGCTGCCTGTCGGGGCGCTGTTTTGATGGTATAAAAAACCGGCAGCATGATTCCATACTGCCGGCCTGTGGTGGAGCATATCGGATTCGAACCGATGACTTCCACACTGCCAGTGTGGCACTCTAGCCAACTGAGCTAATGCCCCAAGCGCATTTGCTATTATAGAGTATCAGCAGTCATTTGTAAAGCACTTTTTGAAAGAATTTCTGATACGGCACAAAAATATGAATTTTTTTGGGAATCTTACACAAGCCGAATCGAGTATGGTATACTACCCAAGTATATAAGGAGGGGTCTGTACGAATGGCAGATATCCGTGGTTTTTTTTCCAAATTGCGCAAGAAGCTGGTTGTTGACGAATCGGCTGCTGCAGAACAGGAGCGCACCGCCCCGGTGGAAAAACAGCCGTTGTTTCAAAAGCATCAACCGCCGCGGCCGTTTGCGCTTGCGGTTCTGTTTACAACGCTCAAACTGCTTGTTTTTGCGTTTGTTGTGGTCGCCTTTGCGGGACTTGGTCTGGTGTTTGGAATTGGAAAAGCATATATCGAAACAACACCGGAAATCGACGTTGCGCAGTTGACGATTTCCGACCGAACGTCCTTTCTCTATGACATGAACGGCAAGCTGATTACGTCCATCGCCGATGTGGAGTACCGCGATTGGACCGATCTGGAGAACATCCCGGACATGCTGAAAAACGCTTTTATCGCCGTAGAGGACGTGCGGTTTTACAAGCATGCCGGCGTTGACTTCAAACGCCTGTTCTCTGCGGCGCTGGAGGTGCTTGGAAACAGCAATTCCTCCGGCGGCAGCACGATTACGCAGCAACTGATTAAAAACAAAATCCTGGGCTCTCAGCGCAACTATAAGCGGAAGATTCAAGAGGCGTATCTGGCGCTGCAACTGGAGCAGATGATCGATAAGGATGAAATTCTGGAAGCCTATCTGAACGACATTTATCTTGGAGAATCCAATTACGGCGTCAAGACGGCGGCGATGGATTATTTTGGTAAGGATTTGCCGGAATTGACCATTCGTGAATGCGCCATGCTCGCCGGTCTGACGCAGAGTCCCTATAACTACAATCCGCGTCGCAATATGTACCGGCGCGATAAAATGGAGATCACCGACAACCGGACGGATCAGGTGCTTTCGCGCATGTATCAGGCCGGGTATATCAATCGGGAGCAGTATGAAGCTGCGCTGGTGGAAGAGGTTCCCATCATTGAGGAGAGCGAGCAGAAAAAGATGTACGATATGGCGTATTTCGTGGAATATGCGATCTACGATGTCGTCTCACATCTGCTTGTGCAGCGCGATCTTCCGAATACAAAAGCCAATCGCGACGCCATTGAAAACGAGCTGCGTACCGGCGGATATCATATCTATACCACTGTGGATCCGAATGTTCAGAATACTGTGCAGGAAACGTTGTCCGGCTGGGAAAGCTATCCCTCGCTTGCCGATGGCAGCAAGGCAGTCCGCGAGGAGACCATGGCGGACGGCGCGGTGATCACCATCAAGGAGCCGCAGGCCGCTGCGGTCGTGTTGGATTACCATACCGGAGAACTGCGCGCGGTTGTGGGCGGCCGCGATGAGCCGTTGATCCGGCGCGGACAAAACCGTGCCTACCAGAGCTACACAGAGGTCGGCTCCTCCATTAAACCGCTCTCGGTCTATGGCCCCGCTTTGGATTTGGGCGTATCCCCCGCAACGATCGTCGCCAATATGGACGGAGCCATTGAGGGCTGGAATACGCAAAAGGGATATCCGTCCGGCGGACTCAGAAGCCGTTATGGCCCGGTTACGGTTCGCCGCGGCGTGATGTCATCCTTAAACGTGGTGGCCGCCCGCGTGCTCATGCAGTATGTCGGGGTGGATGTTGCTGCGGACTATCTTGTAAAGCTTGGCGCGACGGAATCGAAAATCAATAAAGACGGTGCGGGGCTTGCGCTCGGCACATCCGGCCTGACCCCGATCCAGATGGCAGCCGCCTATGGCACCGTTGCGTCCGACGGCGTGTATCGCGAAGCACTTTCGTTTACCAAGGTGCTTGACTCGGATGGCAACGTCATTCTCGATGCCGACGCAGTGCGCGACACGCATCGCGTTTTCAAGGAATCCACTGCATATCTTCTCGTCGATATGCTCACCGACGCCGTAAAATCCGGCACCGGTACCAAGGCGAAAATCGAAGGCATGACCGTTGCCGGGAAAACGGGTACGAACTCGGACTATGCGAGCGTGTATTTTGCCGGTATGACGCCCTATTATGCGGCAAGCGTCTGGATCGGCCATGATTACCCATCCAATAAGCTGAAGGAGGGGGCGGACGGCGGCGCCTATGCCGCGCCGCTCTGGAAAGCATTCATGGAGAAGATCCATGAATCGCTGGACGATAAGAAGATCATCGATGCGGACCCAACGTCGCTGGGACTCGTCAAGTGTACGGTGTGCTCGGTTTCCGGTCTGCTTGCAACCGATGCCTGCAGGGACGATGAGGATCATAAGCCGGTGACCGACTGGTTCGTCTCGGCAAGCCGGCCGACCAAGTACTGCGATATGCATGTAACGATCTCGGTGTGCTCGCAGTCCGGCGCACTGGCTACCCAGTTCTGTCCGGCGGAATCGGTGCAGTCGGTCAATAAAACGCTTGTGCGGCCAGACTCCCAGTTCTATCGCTTCCAGGATAAGTATTTCTTCAAGGGCCTGCCGAACGCGGAGAGAACCGACTTGACTGCGGACGCGTATCTTGCCTCTCTGCCGACGTGTACCCTGCACTCCGACAGTTCGCTCGCTATTTTTGAGCTGAAAACGAGGGCGGAGCAGCTGATCGCGCAGGTGCAGACCTATCTGGATGCGGCGACTGCGCTGGATGAAACCTCCCGGACAACGCTGCAAAACGATATAGCGCTTTTGCAGACGGCTCTGACGGGGTACATCTATGCGGAGATCGAGCCGCTCGTAACAGCGCTGGCAAACGATTTTGAACAGATCAAAGGAGCGTATCCGCTGGATTGATATGGATCTGCAAAAACGATATGCAATAGACCGCGCCCGCTTGGGCCTGCTCAGCAAGGGGGATGCGCCCGCCGGCGAGTACGCATCCCCGGTTTTCGGTGACGGAAATCCGCATGCCGCGGCCATGCTGATCGGCGAGGCGCCGGGCGCGGAGGAAACGCGGCAGGGCCGCCCTTTCGTTGGAAGGGCAGGACGGTATCTGGATTCGCTGCTCGAACAAGCGGGCATCGACCGGGCCGCCGTCTACACGACGAATGTTGTGAAATACCGGCCGGTCGTGCGGAGCGAACGCAGCGTGCGGAACAGAACGCCGGGTCCGCGGGAAATCGCGGCCGCGCTGCCGCTGCTGGCGGACGAGCTGACGGCGATTGCGCCGCAAACGGTTGTTACGCTCGGCAACGTTCCGCTTCGCGCAGTGCTGCAGCTCTGCGGCCGGACGCCGGATACGATCGGTGTGCTGCACGGAAGGCCGATTCCGCTTTTGCTGGGTTCGTTGCCATTCACGCTGTTTGCGCTGTATCATCCGGCAAGCGGCATCTATAATCGCGCGCTGCTCGAGGTCATGGAGCGGGATGCGATAGCGCTTGGTGAACATTTGGTGAAACCGTCATAATCGCTCGATTTTATGGCTTTTGCATGCTATACTGAGAAAAAGGACAAACACAGAACTTTGGAGGAAATCGGAATGGCACAGAAAATTCTTATTGCAGATGACGACCAGATCGTCCATGAGGCACTGGGGATCTACCTGAAAGCGGAAGGCTTTGAGCCGGTCGATGCCTTTGACGGACAGGAAGCGCTTTCCATGATTACGCCGGAGATCGTGCTCTGCGTGCTCGATATCATGATGCCGAAGATGTCCGGCATCGAGGTTTGCCGCGAAATCCGCAAAAGCTCACAACTGCCCATTCTGATGCTGACGGCCAAGGGTGAGGAGATCGACCGTATTGTCGGCCTTGAACTCGGCGCGGATGACTATATTGTAAAACCCTTCAGCCCGCGGGAGGTCGTTGCCCGCATCAAAGCCGTACTGCGCCGCACCAGCGAGCAGCCGAAGACGGACAGCCATGTCATTTCCTATAATGGCTTGGTCATCGATCTGAAAAGCTATACCGTTACGCTTCGCGGCGAGCCCGTCATCTGTACGCCGAAGGAGATCGAAATTCTATACATGCTTGCGTCTAACCCGGGACAGGTGTTTACGCGCGAGCAGCTTCTTTCGCGCGTTTGGGGATATGATTTTGCCGGGGAGACCAGAACTGTCGATACCCATATCAAACGCATCCGTGCCAAGCTGGATTCTACAAATCTTGGCTGGAGCATCAAAACGATCTATGGCGTGGGCTATAAGTTTGAGGTAGAATGAGTTCCGTTCGCAGCGTTTTTTTCTGGCGCATTCTTGTCATACTGGTGATTGCATTGCTGCTGGCGAATGTCGTATCGCTTGCAGCATATGCTTATGTGGGCAAGAGCATCTATATCACCATGGAAATCACGAATTTGGAACCGGAAGCCGAAATTTCGCGCCAGATCTATGAGGAATATAAAAACGGAAACCTGACCGAGGATGGATTCAACCGTCTGATCGATAAGCAGACCATTGCAAGCAAATCCGCCATTTTGATTGCCGATGAACTGGGAAAAACACTGATTGCGAGCTTCATTGGAAGCGATGTCGAGGTCGGCGACTTTGGCGCGTACTTCGACGCGGAAAAGCAAAATGTGCTCAGAGGACAAACGGTGAAAAACGACCATCTGCAATTGCTCAACGGAGAAAACGCCATCAGTGTCGGCGTGCCCATCCGCGATGCGAACGGCAATGTGACGGGCGGCATCTTCATCATTAAGCAGATCAAGCAAATACAATCGGCGTTTTCTCAGCTGAACGATGCGCTTGCGTTGACCATTCTCGTTGTTCTCCCTCTGATTATGCTTCTCGCTGCCTACAGCACGAACCGCGTCTCTCGCCCGCTTAGCGATATGGCCAATGTCGCCATCGCGATGTCAAAGGGCAGGTTTGATACGCGTGCCGATGAAACGGCGGCCGGCGAAGCGGGAATACTGGCACGCGCTTTGAATACGCTTTGCGACACGCTCTCGCAAACAATCTATCAGCTGCAGAGCGAAAAGCGACAGCTCAACCACATTCTTTCCAGCTTTACGGACGGCGTTGCGGCCATTGATCGTTTGGGATGTCTGACACACTATAACCCGGCTCTTAAAAGCATGTTTGGTGCGGTAACGGTCAACACGCCTATGGATCTGGTGCCCGATGAGAGCGTTTGGGGTGCTTTCCGAGAGGTGTTTGACAGCCGCGAGGCGCAGACGCTCCATTACCAAATGCCGGGCGATCGGAAATTGTGGATTTCCATTGTTCCCGTGACCGATGAAAACGATGTTTGCACCGGGGTTGTGGGGCTTTTTAAGGATGTAACGGAATATGAACGGCTGGAGCAGACACGTCGCGACTATGTTGCCAATGTCAGCCACGAATTGCGGACGCCCCTGACCGCGGTGCGCGGTCTGCTGGAGCCGCTGGCGGACGGCATGGTGAAGGACGAGGAAACGCGGCAGCGCTACTACCAGATCATGATGCACGAGGTGCTGCGTCTCTCGCGGCTGATCACGGATTTGCTGCAGCTCTCACGACTGCAATCCGGCACGGAATATATGGAGATCAGCGCTGTGGATCTGGAGGAGCTTCTGGGCGAGATTCAGGAGAACTACAGGCATGAGGCAACACAGAGGGGCGTCCACCTTGTGCTGGATGCGCAGAATCTGCCCTATGCGCTGACCGACCGGGATCGGGTGGAACAGGTGCTTGTGATTCTGATCGATAACGCCATGCGCTATACGCCAAAGGACGGAACCATCACCATTTCTGCAACCGCTGGAGAAGTGATCATCGTTTCCGTGACCGATACCGGCTGCGGCATTGCCGCAGAAGAACTGCCGCACCTGTTTGAGCGGTTCTATAAAGTCGATAAATCTCGCAAGGAGGGCGGCACAGGCTTGGGGCTCTCCATTGCCAAGCAGATTATCAGCAAACTCGGCGAGCACATCGATGTGGAGAGCACGGTCGGCGTTGGAACCAGCTTCCATTTCACCCTGAAAAAGTATGTGAGCAACGCCATCGCGCTTGGACCGAGTTCCTCCAATGTGATCTACTCGGAGGGGGATTCGCAGTCCGAACATGCAGGAGCGCAGAGCTCGGAGGACGCTCCCTATGAGGTGATTGCGCCCAAACATCCCAAAATCCGTGGCCGGAGAAAGCAATAGTCTGTTTGCCGCCGCCAATGCATATGTATAAACAGGCATAGGCGGGGGTGACATTCCTATGGAATATAGACAGCGAAGACGCACGATGCAGACACCTTACCGGCGGGGCACGCTGACCGGCGCCGCTCTCTGCATTCTCCTCGTATCGGCGGCTGTGATCTACTTGGTCGGCTTTTCAGACGCCGGCACATGGGTTGCCGAGCATTTGGTTGCGCCGGTTTTTTCGACACTGGGCGTGGGTGACGGTGTCTTGGACGGCGGAAGAGCGGAGCAGCCCGGTCAGGGAACCGCGGCAGCAGCAACGTCGAAGCTGCTGGAGCTTCCGGCACTGTCCTGCCATGCGCTGCAGATGGGCGTTTACAGCACGCAGGATAATGCGGAGAACCAGTCAGCAGCGCTGCAGGCGCTTGGCGCGGCGGGGTATATTATGAAAGAGGAGGACCGGTATCGGGTTCTGGCCGCTGCATATACATCGGATTCGGACTTGCAGCAGGTTCGGGACCGGTTGCAGACGGAAGGGCTCGACAGCGCTGCCTATACCATGTCCTCACAAACCAGCAAACTGATCGTCTCCGGTACGGAGACGCAGGTCGCGGCGCTGCAGAACATCCTGTCGGGACTGATTGAGATGCAAAAAGAGCTGTGCACCTATGTGATCGATTTTGATCACGAACAGTATTCCGTTTCGGAGGGCAAGGCAAGCATTGCATCGCTTCACAGCAAGGCCGAATCCTATCTGGCGCAGATTGCCGCAGCTTCCAGCGATCAGGCTGTTCTCGTGTCGTTGACGGACTGCTGCCGCGCCATTCAGGCGCAGCTGGCCAAGGCTCAAGCGCTGAGCGAGGAGGATCGGGCAGCGTTTACGGCATATCTGAAATATACATGCCTGCTGATGGCGGACGCCTATTGCGGCTTTTGTTCGGAAATCTCCGGTTTATCCTCAAATTGATATTGAATTTTGGAACAATCATGGACAATTATGACAAGGTACCGCGCATGATTTACATGCGCTTTTTTCTGTATTATAATCAGAAAAAACAGAGGAGGTGCCAACATGGCAAAGGCGCCAAGAATTTTGATCTGTGACGATCAGCCCATCATCCACGAAACCCTGTGCGCATATTTGGATAATGAGGGCTTTGAACATATTTCGGCCTTTGACGGCCTGCAGGCTCTGGAAATGGCCAAAACAGGAAATCCCGATTTGATCCTTCTGGATTTGATGATGCCGGCGATGAGCGGAACCGATGTCTGCAAGGAGATCCGCAAGTCCAGCTCGGTTCCGATCATTATGCTGACGGCAAAGGGGGAGGAGATCGACCGCATTCTTGGACTGGAATTCGGTGCGGATGATTACATAGTGAAGCCGTTTTCGGCCCGTGAACTGCTTGCCAGGATCAAAGCTGTGCTGCGCAGAACCAGCGCGGCGCCGGAGGATAGCCAGGGGAAAACCATTCGTATGGACGAGCTGGAGATCAGCCTGTCCAATTATGAGGTGCGCATTGGCGGAAAACAGGTCGATTTTACGCCAAAAGAGGTAGAAATTCTGTATTTGCTCGCATCCAATCCGGGACGGGTGTTTGAGCGGGAACAGATTCTTTCCAAGGTCTGGGGATATGACTACTTTGGCGATACGCGCGCTGTTGATACGCAGATCAAACGGATCAGACAAAAAATGCCTGCTACGGAATGCAAGTGGGGCATCCGCACGGTCTATGGCGTTGGTTACAAGTTTGGCTTAACGGAATGATGCGCGGATCTTTTTTCAAAAAGCTCTTGCTTTATCTATTATGCGCATGCCTTTTGACTGCGGTTTTGACGGGGTTGCTGTACGGCTTCTCCTCCGTTCATGTGCTCTCGGATCGCGTTGCGGACGATCTTCTCTCCCGCGCGGTCTCGCTGTCCTATCTTTGTTCCAAGCAGATGAACCGGGAGATCCTTTTTGATTCCTTCTATGCCTTTATGGCGTCCGAGCTTCGAGGCGCGCGCGTATATATCTATGACGCGCAAGGCGCGCCGCTGCTCTGGTCAAAGGAGGATACGGGCGATGCGCCGGACGCGGCGCACCAGAAGATCGTTGCCGACGTGTTGATGAACGGCGAGCAGGTCATGAATGTCATATGGCAGAAGGGACTGATCGCAGTCGGTGTTCCCGTATACGATAACCTGCACCGGGTCAATGGCGTGGTTGTTCTTGCAAAGCATGCGGCGGAGGTGCGCGCGTCCGTCCGTCAGCTGCTTTTGGCGATGCCGATAAGTGCCTGTATTGCTGCGGCCGTCATGCTGCTGCCTGCATATTTCGGATCCCGGCGTATCGCCTCGCCCATACAGCAGATGACAGAGGTCGCCAAGCAAATGGCCGGCGGCGACTTCGGCGCCCGTGCAGACGAAAGCTATCCGGGCGAAATCGGACAGTTGAGCGGTGCGCTCAACCATTTGTCGGGCGCACTGTCGGTCACGATTGGCGACCTTGTGCTCGCGCGCAATCGCCTGTCGGCTATTCTGGAGGGAATTGGGGACGGTGTGGTCGCGTTTGACGCCGACCTGAAGACCGTTACCTTCTGCAACCCAGCTGCGGAGCGGCTGATGGCGGATTGCGGCGGCGCATTTTCCGGTCAGGCGATTGCTGAGCGGTTCCGGGATGATTTTGTCAAGGCCGTATCCTCAGCGCAGCCGGTCGAAAACCAGTTTCATGCCGCGGATCGGATCGTTCATGTGGCTTGCGCCAGCTCACAGATCAGCAGCGGCAGTAAACCCGGGATCGTTGTTTTGCTTCGGGATGTGACGGAGGCGGAACGGTTGGAGCAGACGCGCAGAGAGTATGTGGCCAATGTGAGCCATGAACTGCGCACGCCGATTGCCTCCATTCGAAGCCTCGCAGAGACGCTCAATGATGGCCTCATCCATTCCGAGGAGGACAGATCACGCTATTACGGATACATTTTGCGCGAATCTATGCGGCTTTCCCGCCTGATCAATGATCTGCTGGAACTTTCGCGCCTTCAGTCCGGCGGCGTTGCGCTGGCACGCGAAGCGTTCGACATGAGCGAATTGCTTCGTCAGGTAGCGGAAAGAATGCGTGTCACCGCATCCTATAGCGATATCGAGCTGCGGTATGAGGCGGTTGATGTTCCGGCCTGCCTGTCAAACCGGGACCGGATTGAGCAGGTTCTCGTAGCGCTTTTAGACAATGCGATTAAGTATGCGAGCGACGACGGCCAAGTGCTCCTTTCCTGTTCAGCGAGCGAGAAGGATTTGATCGTGGAGGTGCGCAACAGCGGCCATATCGAAGAGAACGATCTGCCGCATATTTTTGAGCGCTTTTATAAAGCCGATAAATCGCATACAGGACTCGGAACGGGACTTGGACTTGCAATTGCCAGAGAGATATTGCTGCGGCTTGACGGAACAATCAGCGCCGAAAACGAAGGCGATTTCGTGGTGTTTCGTTTTACCGTTCCGCATGTGTGATCTGCTTGCGTCCCCGTTGCGGCAGAGCAGAAAATGTGTTAAAATAGCCGAAAAGAATTTAGGACGGGGGTAAGAGCCATGTGGAAAGAGTTTAAGGCGTTCGCGTTTAAGGGAAATGTGATGGATATGGCCGTCGGCGTTATGATTGCCGGCGCGTTTGGCAAGATTGTGACCTCATTGGTAAACGATCTGTTCATGCCGGTGATCGGCCTGCTGGTTGGCGGGGTGAACTTTGAGAACCTGTTCTGGGTGATGAATGGGGATGGCACGCAGTTTGCTACAGCCGCAGACGCACAAGCAGCCGGCTTTGCAACACTCGCGTACGGTAACTTTATTTCCGTCGTCATCGACTTTTTGTTGATTGCCGCCTGCATTTTCTTCCTGCTCAAGGTGCTCAACAAGCTGAAACGGCCTGCCAAGGAAGAGCCCGCCGCGGAACCCGCCAAAGAACCGAGACTTTGCCCGTTCTGCAGAACGGAAATCGCGGACGACGCAACCCGCTGCCCGCACTGCACCTCCCGGTTGGATGAAGTGGAGTAAGGGTCACACCGTTGGCTGTATTGGCAAAAAACAGCGGGCCGGTTTACCGTGCCCGCTGCGCTTGTTTTGGGTGTTAATGGTATCTGCAGACGGCGAGAGCCTGCACACAGGTCGCTGCAAGAACCCATATTGCCCGCGAGGTTCATGCATGGTATAATTATAAAACACTGAAGAAGGAGCGTATGACGAATTGAAGAGATGCGCAGTTGGCGGTCAGGCAGTTCTGGAGGGTGTCATGATGCGCAATCCGGCGGGAGGCGTGGCGCTCGCTGTCCGGAAAAGCGATGGCAGCATCATTACGGAGTATTCGGAGCAGCCAACCAAGGCAAAGAAGGGGACGCTTCTCGGTTTTCCGGTCATTCGCGGCGTGGTGGCATTCATCGAATCGCTGGTGGGCGGCATGCGCGTAACCATGCATTCGGCCGAGCTGTTTGGCGAAGATTTGGAAGAGGAGGAGCCATCCAAATTTGAAAAGTGGCTTGCCGCTAAACTGGGAAAATCCGCAATGGATATCACGATGGCCGTTGCCGTAGTTTTGGCGGTGCTTCTTGCAATCGGCCTGTTCTTTTTTCTGCCCACATTTTTGACACAGCTCATCCCGTGGAAGGATGCTGCGCGTACCATTTGGAAAAGTCTTACCGAGGGCGGCATCCGGCTTTTGATCTTTCTGCTGTATCTTGTGAGCATCTCCTGTATGAAGGATATCCGCCGCCTTTTCATGTATCACGGTGCGGAGCACAAGGTGATCTCCTGTTATGAACATGAAGCGGAGTTGACGCCCGAGAGCGCCATGCGCTTTACGCGTCTGCATCCAAGATGCGGAACCAATTATCTGTTCCTCGTGATGGCGGTTTCCATCCTGTTCTTTGCTGCGCTGCCGTACAGCGAGAATTTCTTTCTGCGCTTTGCTACAAGGCTGATTTTTTTGCCGCTGGTTGCCGGACTTTCCTATGAGGTCTTGAAGCTGGCCGCCGCAAGCGATGGTATCATCGCAAGAATTGTGCGTGCGCCCGGCTTGGGACTGCAATACCTGACAACGCGCGAACCGGATCTGAAGATGCTGGAGGTAGCGCTTGCGGCCTTCCACCTGGCAATGGACCCCACGACGGCGAAGGCGGCCGCTGAGACGGCGCCGGAAAGCTCGGAAGCATCCGCCGCCGCTGCTGCGGATACTGTTTCTGAGCCAAAGCCATGACAATCGGGTCGGTTCTCCGTGAAGCAACGCAATCCCTTCGTGCCATCGATCCGGAGGATGCGCCGTTTGAAGCACGGCTGATGGTGGCTCATCTTTTGAATGCGACTGTGCCGGTACTGGCGTCCTTGCGCGGCAGACCATGGCCGAGCGCCTTGTCCGATCCCCTCGAGCGGATGCTGCAGCGCCGCAGAAGCGGAGAACCGCTTCAATATATATTGGGTGAGTGGGCGTTCATGGGTCTGCCGATGAAGGTTCGGCCGGGCGTATTGATTCCGCGCGCCGATACGGAAATCGTGGCGGAACGGGCGGTTCGTCTCGTTCGTGCGCGCGATTATCACGAGGTGCTCGACGTTTGCGCCGGCTCCGGCTGTATTGGTGTCTCTGTTGCCCGCTTGACGGGTGCGAAGGTCGTTTCTGTGGACATTCATTCGGACTGCTGCGCTTTAACAGAGGAAAACGCGGTGCAAAATGCCGTCCATCTGGACGTTCGCCGCGGAGATCTGTTTGCCCCGCTCGATGATGAGGAACGGTTTGATCTGATCGTATCCAATCCGCCGTACTTGACGACGATGGAGCTGAAGCACTTGCAGCCGGAGGTTGCATTTGAACCGCGACTTGCACTTGACGGCGGGGAGGACGGACTGGCATTTTATCGGCGTATTGCGGCCGACTATAAAGCGCACTTGAAGAAGGATGGCGTGCTGCTGCTGGAAATCGGCTTTGAGCAGGTGGCCGCGGTTTCCGCCATGTTCGACAATGCCGAACTTTTGTATGATTACGCACAGAGGCCGCGTGCGCTGCAGATTGAAAACACGAATTCAGACTGGAAGGATAAACGGTAGGCTTTTATGCTGGAAAAGCTCAGAACCATTTGCGAGCGATACGAACAGCTTTCGCAGCAGATTGCCGCTCCCGACGCCATGGAGGATATGGGGTCTTGGCGCGCGATGGTCAAGGAACATGCTTCTTTGGAGGCGTTGGCTGCGGCAGCGCACGACTATGAAAAAACGCTGGACACCATTGCCGAGTGCCGCGCCATGCTGAATGAGCACCTCGATGCAGAGATGAAAGAGCTGGTACATGCGGAGCTGAACGAGCAGGAAGCGCTCGCGGCCAAGCAGGAGGAGGCGCTGCATATGCTGCTGCTGCCCAAGGATCCGAATGACGATCGCGACGTCATCCTCGAAATCCGCGCCGGCACCGGCGGAGACGAGGCCTCGCTCTTTGGCGCTGATTTGCTCAGGATGTATCTGCGCTATGCGGAACGAAACGGCTATCGGGTGGAATATCTTTCGTCCAATATGACGGATATGGGCGGTGTAAAGGAAATCGTTCTTTCCCTTGGCGGCCGCCGCGGCGCCTATAGCCGTCTCAAGTATGAGAGCGGCGTGCACCGCGTGCAGCGCGTGCCGGAGACGGAATCGCAGGGAAGAATCCATACCAGCGCTGCAACGGTTGCGGTGCTGCCGGAGGTGGATGACGTTCAGATTGAATTGCGGGATGGCGATTTGCGCATCGATACCTATCGGTCGAGCGGCGCGGGCGGCCAGCACGTCAATAAAACGGAATCCGCAATTCGCATTACGCATTTGCCGACCGGAATCGTCGTGCAGTGTCAGGACGAGAAATCGCAGTTAAAAAACAAGGAGCAGGCCATGCGCGTGCTCAAGAGCCGCCTGTTTGACTACTATCAGTCACAGCAGGATGCGGCGTTGGCCTCCGAACGGCGGAATCAGATTGGCTCCGGCGATCGGAGCGAGCGCATACGCACCTACAATTTTCCGCAGGGCCGCGTGACCGATCACCGCATCGGGCTGACGCTTTATAAGCTGGAGCAGTTTTTGGATGGAGATATGGATGAATTGATCGATGCGTTGATCGTTGCGGAGCGTGCAAAGCAGTTGGCGAGCAAAGAGGGGTAACGCAGCAATGAATACGGAGGTAATCTCAACCATATTCGATCCGGAATTGGGGGCAGCCCGCGGCGCTCAGATCATTTTAGAGGGCGGTCTGGTTGCGTTCCCCACCGAAACGGTTTACGGGCTTGGCGCAAACGGCTTCAACGCCGAAGCGGTGCGGGCGATCTATACGGCAAAGGGCAGGCCTACGGATAATCCGTCCATCCTGCACATCTCCCAAAAAGAGCAGGTCCGCTCCCTTTGGAGCAGGGTTCCCGATATGGCATACCGGCTGATGGATACATTTTGGCCGGGCCCGCTGACGCTGATCGCCCAGAGAAGCGACAGGGTGCCGGACGAGGTGACGGGCGGTTTGGATACGGTGGCGGTTCGCCTGCCGGCAAACCGAACCGCACAGCTGCTGATAGAGAAGGCCGGTGTACCGATTGCCGCGCCGTCGGCGAATCTGTCCGGAAAGCCGAGCCCTACAAGCGCGGCGCATGTGCTTCATGATATGAATGGCCGCATTCCTCTGATTCTTGACGGCGGCGCCTGCCGGTACGGTGTAGAGTCCACCGTGCTTTCGCTTGTCGGCGAGCCTACGATTCTGCGGCCCGGAGCGATTACCCGCGAGATGCTTGCGGCCGTGGCGGGCGAGGTGCATGTGGCGCCCAGCGTGCTGGCACCGCTGAAAAAGGGAGAGGTTGCCGCTTCTCCCGGCATGAAGTATAAGCATTATGCCCCGAACGCCGAGGTGATCGTTGTAAGCGGCGATCCTGAAAATGCGGCAAAAAAGATCTCTGCGCTCTATTCCGAACTGGAGTTGCAGGGAAAAAAATGTGAAATTGCGGCTACAGAGCAAACAAAAGACTTTTATCTTGAAAAAAAGTGTGTTATACTTGGGGATAGAAGTCATCCGGAGACGCTTTGCGCATCGTTGTTTGCCTCTCTGAGGGAGATGGACAATCATGCGGACTGCATCTTAGCGGAAGGAATCCCGGCAGAGAATGCGGGCATGGCCTATATGAACCGTCTGCTGCGCGCAGCAGGATTTCGCATTATTGTTGTATAACGGAGCGTCGGTAAGCATGGAAAACCAGATCAACAGAATTGCAATTGGCTGTGATCATGGCGGTTATGTCCGTAAGGAAGAGATTTCCGCTTGGCTGAAGTCGATGGAATATGAAGTAAGCGATTTCGGTTGTTTTGATCGCTCCAGTATGGATTATCCCGACGTTGCGTTCCCACTTTCCGAGGCGGTTGCGGAGGGCCGTTTTGAGCGCGGCATTCTCATCTGCACAACGGGTATCGGGATGTCCATCGCGGCAAACAAGGTCAAAGGCATTCGCTGCTCCCTCTGCAGCGACCCCTATTCTGCGGAAATGACCCGCCGCCATAATGATGCAAATATCCTTGCACTCAGTGCAAAGCTGCTGACTTTTGAAAAAACGAAAGAGATTATACAGATCTGGTTGCATACGGGTTTTGACGGAGCGCTTCCTGAAAACGAACGCCACCGGCGCCGTGTACAGAAGATTACTGAGTTTGAGAACAGATAAAGGAGGTTCGTTATGTCGAACGTTACAGTAATCAATCATCCCCTTGTGCAACACAAGCTGTCCCTGTTGCGGGATGAACAGACGGGAACGAAGGCATTCCGCGAGCTGGTTGCCGAACTGGCGATGCTGATGGGCTATGAAGTCACGCGGAATCTGAAGCTTCGCGAAGTAGAAGTCAATACGCCGGTATGTCCTGCGAAGGTCAAGGTTCTTGAGAATGAAAAGTTGGCGGTTGTGCCGATTCTTCGCGCTGGCCTCGGCATGGCGGACGGCATGATGAGCTTGCTCCCTAATGCAAAGATCGGTCATATTGGACTTTACCGCAATCCGGACACGCTGATGCCGACCGGTTATTACTGCAAGCTTCCCCCGGATGTGGAAGAGAGAGATGTTATCATTGTAGATCCCATGCTTGCAACCGGCAATTCTGCGATCGAAGCCTGCCGTATTGTGAAGGAAGCGAAAGCAAAGAGCATCCGCCTTGTTTGTCTGATTTCTGCACCGGAGGGCATTGAGGCCATGCAGAAAGCACATCCCGATGTAGATATTTACGTTGGAAACATCGATGAATGTCTGAACGACCACGGTTATATTGTCCCCGGTCTTGGTGACGCGGGCGATCGTCTTTTCGGTACCAAGTAAACTTCTTTTGTAACGAAACACTAGACCCCTTCCTGCGGCGATGCACATATCGCCGCGGGAGGTTTATATTCTTAATCAAATTCATATTTTTATATCAATACGTTTTTCGTGACTTTTACTGAGACATTCAATTCTATTGTAGGAGGTGCCAAATGCGTTCGATCATTGAAGAAATCGCACACGCAGAAACAGAGGCGGAAGCCATTCGCCAGAGCGCAGCGGCCGAATCGCGCGAGCTGATTCAAAAAGCGCGTGCCGATGCGGAACAAGAGGCCGTTCGTCTTGCCGATCAGGAGCGGGAAAAAACGCGTGCCGCTCTCGAAAAGGCCGAGGAGGATGGCAAGGAACTGGCGCAGACCATTCAGCAGGAGCTGCTGACGGCGGCAGACGCGCAATGTGCAAACGCGCAGCAACGGGTCGATGAGGCAATTAATTATCTGATGCAGAAGGTGCAGGAGATCGCATGATTGTACAAATGAAGCGACTGACATTGGTCGCACACAAGGCGGATGAGCAGGCAATTTTGCAGGCGTTGCAGCCGCTCGGCGCCGTGGAAGTTCTTCGAAATGAGAACGCGTCGTTTGATGCGGAGCAGCTCAGTGCCGCAGATGATCGCGTCCAACGGCTTGCCGAAGCGCTGAAGATCCTCAAGCCCTATGGCGCGAAGAAGGGTCTCCTGACGCCGAAGCCGGAGGCAACGCTGCCGCAAATCACAGGCGAGCTGCCCGAGGCCCTGCAACATAGCGCGGAATTGGAGCAGTACCAGCGGGAGCTGTCGAGAATGCATTCCGAAATGGAGAAGAATGCGTCCGCCATCGAATCGCTCCTGCCTTGGATCGATTTTCCGGCCGATATGCAGGACTATCGAAAGTCAAAGGCAATCCGGTATTTCCCGGGCCTGCTTGCGGAAGCAGATTTGTCGCGTCTGGAGGAACAGGCGGATGCGATCGAGTATCAATTGTATAACGATGGCGCCATCCGGCCGATTATGGTTGCGTGTGCGGCCGCAGACGCAAAGTCCATCGGCAATTTTCTCAAATCTCTGAACTGGACAGATTTTGCATTCCCGAAGCTCCCCGGCACACCCCGTCAGGCGATCGACCGCCTGCAGAAGGAGAACGCCGACCTGCAGAAGGAACTGGATCGTCTTGTAGAGCAGCTTTCGGCAAAGGGCGTCTATCAGGATGCGATTGCCGGCGCATACGATGCCGCTGTTATCGAACGGGATCGTTTGGCGGCAATTGCCTCCGTTGCTCAAACCACCTCCACGTTTGAACTGGAGGGCTGGGTACCGGAGGATCGCGTTGCCGATGTGGAAAAAGCCGTAAACAGCGTCACAGACGCCTGCTACTTTGCGGTGCGCGATCCGAACGAAGACGAGGTTCCACCCTCGGTCGTGCGTAACAACAGCTTTGTACAACCGTTTGAGGAGGTCACGAATCTCTATTCAAGACCCGATCCGTACGGTCTCGATGCAACGCCCTATATGGCGCCTTGGTATGTGCTGCTGTTTGGATTGATGCTCAGCGACACGGGGTACGGCATCCTGCTGACGATCGGATGCTGGCTGTATTGCAGGCTTAAGAAGCCGAGCGGCATGTCCGGCGGCATTGCTCGAGTGCTGTTCTGGGGCGGTATTTCCACAATCGTCTGGGGTGTTTTGACTGGTACTTTCTTCGGGCTCGACTTTGACACCCTTCTCGGCACGCCAAACCTGTTCCCGATTCTGGTCGACCCCATGACGGATCCGATCATGATGCTGGTTCTCTGCTTCGGATTGGGCGTTCTGCACATCCTGTGCGGCCTCGGTTTGAAGATCAAAATGTCGTTTGCAAAGGGCGACTGGCAGACAGCAATCTTTGATAACCTCTCTTGGATCCTGATCATCGTCGGGTTTATCCTGTTTGCGGTACCGATGGTAGCAGCCGGCTTGCCCGCTGTGATCGGAACGATCGGACTGGTCATGGTCATAGCCGGTGCGGCAATGATCCTGCTGTTCAAGGGGCGCGCCAAAAAGAACGTGCTTTCGCGGACGGTTTCCGGTCTTGGTGAACTGTATCAGGTCACCAGCTATCTCTCCGATATTCTGTCCTATGCACGTCTGTTTGCGCTCGGTATTGCAACCGGCGTTATCGCCTCGGTGTTCAATGACCTCTGCTCCATGCTGACTGGATCGCCGAATATCATTTTGAAGATCTTGGGCATCCTGATTGCCGTGGCGCTGCTGATCGCGCTGCACTTGTTTAACCTCGCGATCAACACGCTGGGCGCGTTCGTCCACTGCGCAAGATTGCAGTATGTGGAATTCTACGGAAAATTCTATGAGACCGGCGGCACCATGTTTAAGCCGCTTGGCTATAACACCAGGCATGTCCGCTTAACGGACAAAGCATCCTGATTATTTATAACAAGTACATCACAATTTACAAGGAGGAACATCACAATGGAAGTTCAATGGGGTATCGTTTTTGCAGCTCTTGGTGCAGCTCTTGCGGCAGGTCTGGCCGGCGCAGGCAGTGCGTTGGGTGTAGGCATTGCGGGTCAGTCCGCAGCTGGTGTTGTTTCTGAGGATCCGGATCGCTTCGGTTCCTGCCTGCTTCTGCAGCTGCTGCCTGGCACGCAGGGCATTTACGGTCTGCTGATTGCGTTCGTTATCGCAACGAAGGCCGGCTTGCTCTCGGGCGGTTCCGCCATTTCCGCCACGAACGGCTTTGCGCTTTTGATGGCCTCGCTGCCCATCGCCATCGGCGGCCTGATCTCTGCAATCGCGCAGGGCAAGGTTGCGGCGAGCGGTATCAACATGATCGCCAAAAAGCCGGAGGAGCAGGGCAAGGCGATGCTGATGACCGTCATGGTCGAAACCTATGCGGTTCTGGCTCTTCTGATCTCTTTCCTGCTGGTCAATGGCGTTGTCGTTGGCTAAACAAAACGGGAGAATAAATGAGATGGAAATGAACAAAACCGGCACGAATAAGCTGGCGGAGCGAATCCTGACCGATGCGCGCAGCGCAGCGGAGCAGACGCTTTCGGAAGCAAATGCAACCGCAATGACGCTTTCGGCCGATAACGTTCAAAAGCTCAACGCCATGCGCCAAGATTTTGAGCAGAAGCGTGAAACGGCCGTGCAGAGCGTTCTTGATGGCAGCAGGACGCGCGCTTCGATCGACGGCAAAAAAGCGGCTTTGGAAAAAAAGCGTGCGTTGATCGACGTCGTATTTGCAAGGAGCTATGATGCGCTCTGTGCGTTGGACGAGAATAAGCGCGGTGAAATCTGCAAAAGACTGCTGGCAGCGGAGGCTGAGGGCGGGGAAACCGTTCTTCCGGCCAAGGCGGATCGGCAGCAGATTGCAGCTATTCTGGCAACTATGAACTCGGTCGATCTCACTCTCTCGGAGCAGGATGCGCCGTTTGACGGCGGGTTCCTGTTGGTGGGGCGTGGGTATGAGAAGGATTGCTCGTTCCGGGCAGTTCTCTCGGCACTGCGCGATGCGGAAGAGACTGCGGTCGCAAACCTGTTATTCGATTGATTTGGAGGAAGGCGAATGCCACAACAAAGCGTTCCCTATGCATGCGCACGGATCAGTGCGCTTTCAAAGGGGCTTTTGGATCAGCAAACGGTCAAGCGGATGGCGGAAGGCTCCCTTGAGGATGCGATGCGAATTCTGCTGGACGTCCGGTATGGCAACATACCGGACGCGACGCCGGCTGACTGTGAGCGTATGATCGACAACGTTCGCATACAGACCGCTGCGGAAATCCGTGAACTCTCTCCAAAGCCCACAATTACGGACCTGTTTCTGCTCCAGACCGACATCCAGAACCTCAAAGTCCTGATTAAGGCGCGTCTCTTGGGCGGCTTGTCCGGCGTTGAGCTGCAAGCGGGCGGTTTGATTGATCGGGACACGCTCCTTCGAGCCGTATCCGATCAGGATTATCATTGCCTTCCGAAAACAATTTCGGAAGCGCTGAATGCGTTGGAACGGCAGCTCAAGGTCGAGGTGGTGCCGCAGAGCGTCAGCATCACGTTGGATCGCGCATATCTGCAACACGCTTTGCTGGTTGCCGAACAGGAAAAGGATGCGTTTGCATCGACCTACTTCAAGGCTCTTTGCGATTTTGACAACGTCATCACATTCCTTCGGATGCGGGCAACCGGTGCAGCGCGGGAGGAACTCAGAAATGTGTATCTGCCGAAGGGCGGCATCGGGCTTTCGGAACTTCTGGCGGCATACGAGCTTTCAGCTGATTCTCTCAATCACATCCTGATTGAGAGCACGGCGCGCACGGCAATTGCGGCTGGACTGGCAGAAATGCAGCAGACGGGGAGCATCGGTGCTTTGGAACGGCAGCGTGACAATTATCTGCTCACGCTGGTCAAAGACCATAAGCATGATATGTTTTCCATCTATCCGGTTCTGGGGTTTCTGCTTGCAAGAGATCGCGAAGCGAAAGCTGTCCGCCTGATTGTTACGGTCAAGCGCAACGGACTGGATGATTCGGTAATCCAAGAGAGGCTGTGTGAATTGTATGGCTAAAATGGGTGTCGTTGGAGATAAGGATTCCATCATGCTGTTCAAAGCCGTTGGGCTGGACGTGTTTTTTGAAGATGATGGTGAGCAGGCGAACCGCCGTATTCATCGGCTTGCACGCGAGGGCTATGCTGTGATCTTTTTAACCGAACGGCTTTACGGTGCATGTGCGGAAGTGATTCACGAGTTTAGCGCCGCCGCATATCCGGCCATCATACCAATCCCTGATAATCACGGTTCGGAAGGAATTGGACTTCAGGCGCTCAAACAGAACGTCGAAAAAGCGGTCGGCGTCGACATTCTATTCAATAACTAATGGAAGGGCGAAGAACTTATGCAAGGTACAATTATTAAAGTATCGGGCCCCCTCATCGTTGCGGGCGGCATGGCGGATGTACAGATGTACGACGTGGTGCGCGTCTCGGAAAAACATTTGATTGGAGAGGTCATCGAACTGCGCGGCGATCGCGCATCCATACAGGTATACGAGGAGACGGGCGGAATTGGCCCCGGCGAGCCGGTCGTTTCCACCGGCGCGCCCCTCTCGGTTGAGCTTGCGCCCGGTCTGATCGAGTCGATCTACGACGGCATTCAGCGTCCGCTCGACGTTGTGCGCAAACAGGCCGGCGACCGTATTACGCGCGGTATCATTGTTGATGCGCTCGACCATGAAAAGCTCTGGGACTTTGTTCCGGTTGCGAAGGTGGGCGACGTGCTGACCGGCGGCGATGTGCTTGGCACCGTTCAGGAAACGGAGGCGGTGCTTCACAAGGTCATGGTGCCTCCGGGCGTGTCCGGCACGCTGCGCTGGATTCATGCAGGCGAAGCGAACATTGTTCAGCCGATTGCGCGTCTTGAAAAGGACGGCGAAACCATTGAACTGCCGATGCTCCAGAAATGGCCTGTCCGGCGCGGGCGTCCCTATGCGGAGAAGATTGCGCCGATCGAACCGATGATCACGGGGCAGCGCGTTATCGATACGCTGTTCCCGGTCGCAAAGGGCGGCGTGGCCGCCGTTCCCGGCCCGTTCGGCAGCGGCAAGACGGTTGTGCAGCATCAGCTTGCAAAATGGGCGGATGCGGACATCATCGTCTATGTCGGTTGCGGCGAGCGCGGCAACGAGATGACAGACGTGCTGATGGAGTTCCCGGAATTGAAGGATCCGCGCACAGGTTTGTCGCTGATGAAACGCACGGTGCTCATCGCGAATACGTCCGATATGCCCGTTGCAGCGCGTGAAGCATCCATTTATACCGGCATCACAATCGCTGAGTATTTCCGCGACATGGGTTACAAGGTCGCCATCATGGCAGATTCGACCTCCCGCTGGGCGGAAGCGCTGCGCGAGATGTCCGGTCGTCTCGAGGAGATGCCCGGTGAAGAAGGCTACCCCGCATACCTCTCCAGCCGTTTGGCGGAGTTCTATGAGCGCGCCGGCATCGTGAAAGCGCTTGGCAGCGAGGGGCGTACCGGCGCGGTTTCCGCGATCGGCGCCGTTTCACCTCCGGGCGGCGATATCTCGGAGCCTGTTTCGCAGGCCACGCTGCGCATTGTCAAGGTGTACTGGGGCCTTTCGAGCAAGCTGGCCTATGCGCGCCACTTCCCGGCTATCGACTGGCTGCAGTCGTACTCCCTCTATCTGGATCGACTGGAAAGCTGGTATAATGAAAATGTTTCGCCGGAATGGTCGAACCTTGTGCAGCAGACGATGAGTCTGCTCCAGCAGGAGAGTGAATTGGATGAGATCGTGCGTCTGGTCGGTATTGATGCACTGTCCTATCGGGATCGCATGACGCTGGAGGCAACGCGTTCCATTCGTGAGGACTATTTGCACCAGAATGCATTCCACGAGGTCGATACCTATACTTCGCCATACAAGCAGTATCTCATGCTCAAGGCGATTCTCTTGAACTATGAAAAGAGCATTGATGCGCTTGCCGCAGATGCATCGTTCAACAAGCTCATTCAGTTGCCCGTGCGGGAGCGCATTGGCCGATTGAAATATGTGCCGGAGGATGCAGTGCAGGCAGAGTATGATTCCATTCTTGCCGATATGAATGCGCAGATCGGTGCGTTGATCGAGGGAGGACAGCAGGATGCGTAAAGAATACCGTACCATTAAAGAGGTTGTCGGCCCTCTGATGCTCGTGGAGGACGTCTCCGGCGTCAAGTACGACGAACTGGTCGAGATTGAGCAGTCGGACGGCACGATCCGGCGCGGCCGTGTGCTGGAGGTAAACGGCGACAAGGCGCTGCTCCAGTTGTTTGAAGGTTCGCAGGGATTGCGCATCAGCGATTCCAAGGCGCGCTTCCTGGGCAAGTCCATCGAGCTCGACGTTGCGCCGGATATGCTTGGCCGCGTGTTCGACGGTATGGGTAAGCCCATGGACGACGGCCCCGCACTGATTGCGGAGAAACATCTGGATATCAACGGTACGCCCATGAATCCTACCGCGCGCGACTATCCGTCGGAGTTTATTCAGACGGGCATTTCTGCCATTGACGGTCTGAATACGCTCGTCCGCGGTCAAAAACTGCCCGTGTTCTCCGGTTCCGGCTTGCCCCATGCGAGCCTGGCAGCACAGATCGCCCGTCAAGCGCGCGTGCTCGGCACGGATGAGAAGTTCGCCGTCGTGTTTGCGGCAGTCGGCATCACGTTTGAGGAAGCGGATTTCTTTATCAATGACTTTCGGAAAACGGGCGCCATTGAGCGCACGGTAACGTTCATCAACCTCGCCAACGATCCGGCCATCGAGCGCATTGCAACGCCGCGTATGGCGATTACCGCTGCGGAATATCTGGCGTATGATCTTGGCATGCATGTATTGGTCATTATTACGGATATCACCAACTATGCCGAGGCGCTGCGCGAAGTATCCGCCGCGCGCAAGGAGGTTCCGGGTCGCCGCGGTTATCCGGGCTACATGTATACCGACCTTGCGACCATGTACGAGCGCGCCGGCCGTATTCGCGACAACAAGGGTTCCATCACCATGATCCCGATCCTCTCCATGCCGGAGGATGATGTCACGCACCCAATCCCCGACCTGACCGGTTATATCACCGAGGGACAGATCATCCTCTCCCGCGAGCTGCACCGCAAGGGCCTGACACCGCCCATCAACGTGCTGCCGTCGCTGTCCCGCTTGAAGGACAAGGGCATCGGTAAGGGCAAGACGCGCGAAGATCATGCCGACACGATGAACCAGCTCTTTGCGGCATATTCCCGTGGTCGCGATGCCAAGGAACTGGCCGTCATACTGGGCGATGCCGCTCTGTCCGACACCGACAAGCTGTACGCAAAGTTTGCCGATGCATTCGAACAGGAGTATGTGTCCCAGGGATACTATACCAACCGGAGCATTGAAGAGACGCTGAACCTTGGTTGGAAGCTGCTGTCCATCCTGCCGAAATCTGAACTCAAGCGTATTCGCGATAGCTATATCGAAAAATACTATCCTGAGGAGGCGTAAGCCGTGGCGGCCATTCAAGCAAAGCCGACCCGCATGGAACTCAGCAACCTGAAAAAGCGAAGACAGGTTGCCGTCCGCGGGCACAAAATGATGAAGGACAAACGCGATGAGCTTGTGCGGCGCTTTATTGTCTATGCGCGCCGCAATAAGGAGTTGCGCGACGAGGTGGAGGAGAAGCTGTCCGTCGCTATGCGTTCGTTTGTGCTTGCGCGCGCCTCGATGAGCGGCGCGGAAATTGAAGAGGCTCTGATGTATCCGGCAAGGGCCGCTTCGGTAGATGCACAGACTACATCCGTGCTCTCCATTCCGGTGCCAAAACTGGCCATGGAGACGCAGGAGGGGTATTCCTATCCCTACGGTTATGCGACTACAGGCGCCGAGTTGGATGCGGCCGTTCAGCAATTGGCGGAATCTCTGCCGCTGCTTCTGGAACTGGCGGAGGTAGAAAAAGCATGCAGTCGATTAGCGGACGAGATCGAAAAGACACGGCGCCGCGTCAATGCGCTCGAGTATGTCATGATTCCGCAGTTCAATGAAACGATCCGCAGCATCCAGATGAAGCTCGAGGAGAACGACCGTCAAAACACAACGCGTTTGATGAAAACCAAGGAGATGCTTCAGGCCGATCGCTGACGCGATTTCATAAGGCCTGTACACGCACGAATGAGCCGTGCCGTTGGTCGATGATCGACGGTGCGGCTTTTGTGCGTATTTGCTTTTCGCTGAATCCAGAATGCACGCGACTTGTATTTGCATTTTTCAGCACGATTAGATAAAATGAAATCAGCGTGCTGCGGTTCGATAGAATTGCCCGGCTGCTTCGATAGCTCATCCTGTCCCTGCCTTCACCCCGGTGTGCAGCCGCATCCGTTTGCTGCCTTCCATTGTGCAAGTGGATGGAGAGCATTATTCGCACCTGCTGCCTGCCGAGTAAATTGCTTGCAAGTTGTACAAAGATGGTGTACAATAAAACAGTACGAATTCGGTTTGTCGCGCTAAGCGGGGAGTTAGCGGTGCCCTGAACCTGCAATCCGCTACAGCAGGGCCGAATTCTTGGTTCGAGACTTATATTCGTGGAGTCTGATCCCGGTAAGGAGTGTTGAACGTCGGGTCCCGTGCAACCGAACGCCGTGAACCATGTCAGATCCTGACGGAAGCAGCATTAAGCGGACTGTACGGTGTGCCGCGGGGAAACCTGAAAGGAGCCACCTGCCGGAGAATCGTTCATGAGTGTACAGACGAAAGCCGAGTGCGCGACAATATGTTTGAACCGGCGTCGTTTTTGACGTCGGTTCGCATTTTTTAGTTCTCCGCAGAAAGAGGAAGGGTATGGAACAGTTCTCAGTGTTTGATATTGTCGGTCCGCGCATGACCGGCCCATCAAGCTCGCATACGGCCGGCGCGGTTCGCCTTGCGCATACCGCGCGTCACATCGCCGGCATGGATGTGAGCGAAGCATCGTTCACACTATATGGTTCTTTTGCTGAAACGGGCAGAGGTCACGGTACGGACAAAGCGCTGATTGCGGGTGTTTTGGGGCTGCAACCGGATGATCCCCGCATCAAGGACGCCTACCGGCTTGCACAGGAAGCGGATGTTTTGGTGGATGTGAATTACTCTACTGAACGCGTTTCCAAGCCCAACACGGCAAGGATTCGGATCACCGGAAAGAACAATGAGCTGACAGAGGTCGTTGGTGTTTCGATCGGCGGCGGCAATATCCTGATCACAGAGATCAATGGACTTGGCGTGGAGCTGACCTGCGATTACCCCACGCTGATTGCCCAATACAACGATGAACCCGGCGTGATTGCAGAGGTTTCACACGTCTTTTCACAGCTCAAGGTCAATATTGCATTTATGCGCGTGTTCCGCCATGGCAAAGGCGAGGACGCATATATGACGGTTGAAACGGATCAATCGATCACGGAGGATATGTTGCATATGATTCGCATGCTCTGCCCGACTTTGCAGCGCGTGTTCGCAGTATAAAGGAGAAGAACGATGTTGGCAGATGTGTTTGAAAACGGCGAATCCATTCGCAAATACTGCCTCCAGAATCAAATCACCATCGCGGAGGCGATGCAGCGGCGCGAAGAGCACCTGTCTGAGCGCTCCCGTGAGGAGATTCGTGCGGAGATGTATAAAAATCTGGTTGTGATGCGGGAGTCCGTGCGCAAGGGACTTTCGGAACGGGTCGAATCGGTCAGCGGTTTGTCTGGCGGGGAAGCCATGCGGCTTTTCAAATATGGAAAACTCAATCCGTTTTCCGGAACAAACGCTTGCCGCGCAGCAGCATCAGCAATGGCCGTCGTAGAGGTCAATGCATCGATGGGCTGCATTGTGGCGGCGCCGACGGCCGGCGCGAGCGGGATCCTGCCCGGCGTGCTTATCGAAAGCGCGCATGAGCGTGGATGGACGGATGATCAGCTCGTGGATGCGCTGTTTACTGCCGGAGCGATTGGATTGATTTTTGCCAAGAACGCAACGATTTCCGGCGCCGGCGGCGGGTGTCAGGCGGAAACCGGCGTTGCCGCCGCTATGGCGGCTGCCGCGCTTGTTGAGATCAGCGGCGGCGCTGCGGTGCAGGCGTTGGATGCGGCTGCAATGGCCATCAAAAATGTGCTCGGGCTTGTCTGCGATCCGGTGGCGGGATTGGTGGAATGCCCCTGCATCAAGCGCAATGCGCTTGGCGCAGTGAACGCGATGATCTGCGCCGATATGGCGCTGTCCGGCGTTACCAGCCTGATTCCCTTTGACGAGGTTGTGGCAACGATGTATCAGGTGGGCCAAGATATTCGGCCGGAGTATCGTGAAACAGCGAAGGGCGGTCTTGCTGTAACCCCAACCGGGCAGAAGGTTGCGGCGAGGCTTAAGCGTTTGCAAGGTTAAATGAAACGATGGAAAAGCGGACGGTTTGTACCATCCGCTTTTTCATTTTTATGACCATACCTTTCTGCGAAAGGCACAAAACGGGATGAAACGATGTGCCATCG
>ERZ857882.213-NODE-213-length-71873-cov-4.902824_pt1 | contig 71873 bp, 66 predicted proteins | sample MGYA00519697_ERZ857882 | MGnify/ENA primary metagenome ERZ857882 (study PRJEB31778, sample SAMEA3449373) | human gut metagenome | biome: human gut; feature: human-associated habitat; material: faeces | place: United Kingdom | collected 2010/2012 ...
CAATAATGACATCGCATCCTGATTCCTTTAAGTTTAATGCATGTGCATGTCCCTGACTACCATATCCAATGATAGCAATAGTCTTACCATCCAATAATGAAAGATTACAATCTTCCTGATAATAAATTTTTGCTTCTGACATATCATTCGCCTCCGTTTGTTTTTTTATATATTCATATAGCAGATATCTACTATATAAAAAACTAATTATTTAACTCCTCTTGCCAAACCCGTAATACCTGTTCTTACAAGTTCAAGAATCTCGTAGTCTTCCAATAAACTTAAAAATGCTGATAATTTGGACTGACTCCCCGTAATTTCTATCATGACGCTGTTTTTAGCCACATCGACGATGTTCGCTCTAAAAATCTCTGTCATAGCCATAACCTGCTGTCTCTGTACAGGATCTGTCTTGATTTTAACTAAAATAAGTTCTCTTGTAACAGAATTAGACGGTTCAAGTACATCCACTCTCTTAACGTCCTCTAATTTTGTAATCTGTTTTACAATCTGTTCTAAGATTGCATCATCACCTGTTACAACAATAGTCATTCTTGAATATTTAGGGTTTTCTGTTTCTCCAACAGTTAAACTGTCAATATTATAACCCCTTCTGCTGAATAAACCGGCAATTCGGTTCAATACACCTGATGTGTTATCTACTAAAACTGATAAAACTTTTTTGTTCATATGTATATCCTCTTTTCACAATCTCTAGTATTTTATATTATCACATATGCCATTTTTGTCAATGAACATATTTATTGTAAAAATCCATTTTTTGCACTTATCTGACAAGCTCTATTATGTAATATAGATTAAAATAAATCAAGTCTTTTATATTGTTTATCAATTTATTATGTATCTATTACAAATAATTCTGAAGTACATCTCCTTAAAATTAATATATATTTTTTCTTAATTGGGATATGGATTTGTATTGTCAAATCTTTTGGAATATGTTATTATCTTAAAGTCGTTTGACAAGCTGCTATGGCTCAGGAGGTAGAGCGTCGCCTTGGTAAGGCGGAGGCCACGGGTTCAAATCCCGTTAGCAGCTTTATTTTTTTTTGCCCTAATGTTTATTTAGCAACAAAAGGTTCAGCATCTCACTTCTACAAAGCGAATATGCTGAACCTTTTATATTGTAACTAAATAAATTTCTAATTACACACCCGGTACTATTTACGAATTCCGAGTTTTTCGATTAATGCACGGTATTCTTCAACGTCATTAGCCTTGATATAGTCAAGTAATCCACGTCTCTTACCTACCATCTTAAGAAGACCTCTTCTTGAATGATGATCTTTCTTGTTAACCTTTAAATGTTCTGTTAACTCCTTAATTCTGTAAGTTAAGATTGCAACCTGTACTGCCGGTGAACCTGTATCTGTAGGTGTCTTTCCGTATTCAGCTGCTAACTGTGCCTTTGTTTCCTTTGAAATCATGTTTCAAATCCTCCTTAATATTTTTATATATCCCCATACACTTAAGCAATGGTCGGAGTATCCGCAAACTTAGTGTAGGTTAAACATACTTTGGTAGTATACTATACAAAACAACTGTTGTCTAGTTCTTTTTTCTGCATTGCTCTATATCGCGCTCTATTTGAGCCTTTAATTCCTCCACATTTTCAAAAACCCTTTCAGGTCTTATAAAATCATAAAACTCTACCTGCACAATTTCGTTATATATGTAATTCTCATAGTCTAGAATATGCGTTTCCACTTTTATTCTTGTTCCGGTTTCAACTGTAGGATTTACTCCAATGTTAGTTATGGAATTAAATTTCTTTCCTGCAACGTTAACCATTGTTTTATAGACTCCGTTTGGAGGAAGTAATTTTGTACTTTCAGGCATAATGTTTGCAGTAGGAAGTCCTATAGTTCTTCCTAAATGCTTTCCCTGTTCCACTTTACCTATTACAGTATACGGATGATCAAGCATTTCATTAACTTCTGCTATTTTTCCTTCTACAATCTTTTCTCTGATATCACTACTGGATATATCCTTATTATGATATTTTTCTTTTTCAACAACTATAAGGCTATATCCGTACTTCTTTTGATTTTCACGAAGAAACTCAACATTTCCGGCAGCTTTTGCTCCAAAACTGAAATCCGGTCCGCATACAATTGTAGTGGCTCCTATTTTTTTCTTTAAAATTTCTTTTACAAATGCTTCCGGTGACAATGCCAGAAACTCTTTTTTCATAGGCATTTTCATATATACATCAATACCCTGACTGTCACAAAGCATTTGTTTTTCCACCTCAGTTACTATTGTTTTATTGGCATTGTTTTCCAGAAAATTCTTTGGAGAAGTTTCAAATGTCAAAACAACCTTTTGTCTTCCATTGGCATTTCTTGTGATTTCGCCAAAAAGTTTTTCATGACCTTTATGAATGCCATCAAACTTTCCTATAGTAACTATTGTATTTTTTAAATTTATTTCATCATCTACTGAAATACACTTCATATTTTCTCCCTTTTAAAGAAACATTTTTAAAGGTTTGTATATTTGTTTTTCGCTGTTATAAATATATAACCCGATAAAATTTCCGTCATGTGTATACACTCTGACCTTTTGTCCGTCTTCATGGGTCATTTTTAGCAAAGTATTTCTGGAAGTAAATATATTTCCATTATAAACCAATTTTTCTGCATCCTCAGAAACTATGCACTTTGAATATTTATCAAGCATTTCATCTACCGGTATTAGATACTCATCAAGAGTTCCATTATCTCTGTATTCTTCTATCTGTGAAAGGGTTATGCTATCTTCAACATCAAATCTGTCAACTTTGCTTCTGACTAATTTTTCCATGCATCCTCCCACACCCAATTTCTGCCCTATGTCATGGCACAATGTTCTAATGTATGTTCCTTTCGAACAGGTTACATGCATTTCAACTCTCGGCAAATCAATATTGGTAACCACAATGTCAATTATTTTGCAATGTCTTGCAGGTCTTTCAATAACCTCACCTCTTCTTGCGAGATTGTATAATTTTTCACCGCCGATTTTTATGGCTGAAAACATTGGTGGAATCTGCTCATAGTCTCCTATGAAAGATTTTATTGTTTCAAATACTTTATCTTCAACTAATGCATTTAATTCTTCCTCTGATGCCTGACTTATAACTTCCCCTGTTGTATCCTGAGTGTTTGTCTCTGTTCCAAGCAACAAAGTCGCATTATATGTTTTATCCTTTTCCGATAAAACAGAACATAGTTTTGTAGCTTTTCCAAGACACACCGGAAGCACTCCCACTGCATTGGGATCAAGAGTTCCCATATGTCCGATTTTCTTTTGTTTAAGTATCCCTCTTAGTTTTGCAACTACATCATGTGATGTAAATCCGGGTTCCTTATACACATTTATAACTCCATTTATCATATTTCACCCAATTAAATTATTTAATCCTTGCCTCTATTTCTCCAAGTATTTTATTTATTATTTCTTCTACATCTCCGTCCATATCAAAACCTGCAGCCCTTACGTGACCACCTCCGCCAAACATAACGGCAATTTCACTTACATCTACATATTTCTTTGAACGAAGACTGATTTTAAATTTGTCAGAATCTAACTGATATGCAAACATTGCCACTTCAACACCTTCTACATTCCTGATAGACGCAATAACGGCATCAAGATCATTTGTAGTTACGTTATATTCATCCATCAATTCAGTGGTGCAGTAACCGTAAATACACTTTCCATCCATACATATTTTTGAATTTGACTGTATTCTTGCTGTTATCATCATCTGACTATATGTCTTTCTGTAGAAAGTATCTTCAAGAATTGTGTTTATATCAATACCGAATTCCATCATTTTTGCTGCAATACGCATTGTTTTCGGCGTAGTGCTCTGAAATCTGAAGACACCTGAATCATGGGCTATTCCCATGTACATTGGTGCCGCAACAGACTTATCAATGAGACTTTCATCTAAAAGATCATACAAAACTTCACTGGCAGAACTTGCGTCAGGAAGAATATAATTATAATCCCCATATCCCGGATTACTTTTGTGATGATCTATACAGGCTGTTCTCTTCGCATTTTCAAAAAAATCTCTATTAAAACCCAATCTGTCAGGACTTGCCGTATCCAAAGATATAAACAAATCATAAACGGTTCCATCATAACCGTTAGTATCAATCATGTCGGTATTTTCAATAAGTCTGAATTTATCATCAACAAATTCAAGATAAACCCTAACATCTAAATCCTGTCTGTTTTTCTTCAGATAATTGTATAACGCCATACAGGAACCGACACAGTCCCCATCAGGTCTTATATGTCCTGCTAATCCCACTGTTTTGGCATCTCCAATGATTTCGTTAATTTTCTTCATTCTTCTTTTCCTCAGATTTATTTAAATCGTCAATAATTTTTGACATTTTCATTCCGTACTCAATAGATTCGTCCATAATAAATCGGATTTCCGGAGTGTTTCTTAAATTAACTGTTCTGGCAAGCTCACGGCGGATAAATCCGGCAGCACTTTTAAGTCCTGCCATTGTATCAGCCTTTGCTTCTTCATCTCCCAAAACACTTATATATGCTTTGCATGTTTTTAGGTCCGGTGCAACCTCTACTGCTGTCACGGTAGTCATAATACCAACACGTGGATCTTTTAAATTACGTATAATATTGCTTAATTCTCTCTGCACCTCACCATTAATTCTTGTATTTTTAATACTGTTTTTTCTCATTATCTAGGCACCTCAACCATAATATATGCTTCTACCTGATCTCCCTCTGCAATGTCATTAAATCCATCAAATACAAGACCACATTCGTATCCTGCTTTTACTTCTTTGACATCATCCTTAAATCTTTTAAGAGAAGCTACGGGTCCTTCGTAAATCTGCTTTCCATCTCTTGATACTCTTGCGCTACATCCACGCTGCATATTTCCATCAAGAACGTATGAACCTGCAATGTTACCAACTCCTGATGCTTTGAATATCTGACGGATTTCTGCATGACCAATAACTTTTTCTTCGTAAACAGGCTCAAGCATACCCTTCATTGCTCTTTCAATATCATCTATAGCCGTATAGATAACTGAATATAATCTAAGATCTACATTTTCATTCTTGGCTGTTGCTTCTGCCTGTGAATCAGGTTTTACATTAAATCCAAGAATAATTGCATTGGATGTTGATGCAAGAATTACATCTGATTCGTTAATGGCACCAACACCACTATGAATAATCTTAACTTCAACTTCATCATTTGAAAGCTTAAGAAGACTCTGCTTAACTGCTTCTACAGATCCCTGAACATCTGCCTTAATAATAATATTAAGTTCTTTCAATTCTCCTGCTTCAATCTGTGAGTTAAGATCATCAAGTGAAATTCTAAATTTGTTAGATTCCATAAGTTTATTCTTACTGTCTTCAATAAATGTATTTGCAAATTCTTTTGCTTCTGCAGCTGTCTCTGTAGATACGAACACTTCTCCTGCATTTGGTACTCCGTTAAGTCCAAGGATTTCTACCGGTGTAGACGGTCCTGCTGTCTTAATGTCATTTCCCTTATCATCTGTCATGGCTCTTACTTTACCATGATTTGCTCCTGCCGCAATATGTGCTCCTTTTTTCAAAGTCCCTTTTTGTACTAATACTGTTGCTACAGGACCCTTGCCTTTATCAAGTTTTGCTTCAATGACAATACCTCTTGCCTGACGATTAGGATTTGCCTTTAGTTCCAATACATCAGCTTGTAAAAGTACCATTTCAAGAAGGTCATCAATACCTTCTCTTGTATGAGCAGATACAGGTACCATTTCTACATTTCCACCCCAGTCTGAAGCTAACAGTTCATGTTCAGCAAGTCCCTGCTTAACTCTGTCAATATTTGCTCCCGGCTTATCAATTTTGTTAATTGCAACTATTATTTCAATTCCTGCTGCCTTTGCATGGTTAATTGCTTCTACAGTCTGTGGCATAACACCATCATCTGCAGCAACTACAAGAATTGCGATATCTGTAGACTGTGCGCCACGCATACGCATTGAAGTAAATGCTTCATGTCCCGGTGTATCAAGGAATGTTATTGTCTGGTCGTTAATTTTAACTACTGAAGCACCAATGTGCTGTGTAATACCACCGGCTTCTCCAGAAATAACATTAGTTTCCCTTATAGCATCAAGAAGTGATGTTTTACCATGATCAACGTGACCCATTACGCAAACAACAGGCGGACGTTTAACCATAAGGCTTTCATCTTCGTCATCTTCTTTAAGCAATTCTTCAATAATATCAACTTTTTCTTCTTTTTCACACATGATTTCATAGCCAAGTGCAATTTCCTCAGCACTGTCAAAGTCAATCTCTGTGTTAACCGTAACCATTTTTCCTTCAAGGAATAATTTCTTAATAAGAGTTGAAGCTGTCATCTTCATTTTTTCAGCAAGTTCCCCAATTGTAATGAAATCCGGAACCTGAATAATTTTGATTTCTTCCTTCTTCTCTTCTTTCTTTTTAGGCTTTTCTAACATTGGTTTAGAGAAATCACCTCTCTTAATATTCTTGCCTTTTCTTCCGCCATCTTCGTAATTCTTCTTATTACGCTCCTGTCTGTCCTGACGTATTTTATTTTCCCTTGATTTTCTGTTTTTATCCTGAATTGGTTCAGCCGGTGCATCATTTCTGTCATTTCTTCTGAAATCACGTCTGTCATTGTTTCTATTATTGTTTCTGTCGTTATTTCTGTCACCACGGCCATTTCCGTTACGGTCTTTATTGAAGTTTTTGCTGTTATTTCCAAATCTTCTGTCATTACCGTTGTTTCTGTTGTTATTTCTATCGTTGTTTCTCTGCTGTCCGTCTCTTCTGTCATTATTTCTGTCATTATTTCTGTTATTGTTTCTGTCGTTATTTCTCTGCTGTCCGTCTCTTTGCTGTCCTCTGTTTCTGTTATCAAAATTCTGCTGTCTCTGCGGTCTCTGGTTATTCTGTCCCTGTCCTCTTTCAGCGTTTTCTCTTGGTTTAGCTTCCGGTTTTTTTTCTTCCTGAACCTTCTGTTCCTTCTCAGCCTTTTTATTTTCAGAAGTCTTCTTTTCTTCCTTATTTTCTTTTACTTCAGGTGTCTGTACATATTTCACTTCCTCTTTAACTTCTTCTTTTTCAGGAACTGTTGTTTTAACAGGTTCTGTTTTCGCTTCTGCTTCCTGCACCTTATTAACTTCTACTTTTTTCTCTACAGTTTTTGTTATTTCAGGTTTCTTGTCCTCAACATTTTTATTTTCTACTGCTTCTTCTTTAACTTCACGCTTAATTTCTGATGAATGTTTTGAACGGTGTCTATGTTCACCATCCCCACTACGTCTGCGACGTCTTTTTTCACCATCTCCGTGTCTTCTCTCACCTGTTTTGACAATCCCCTTGCTTGTTATTAAAACTCTTGGTTTTGCTTTTTCTTCCGGCTTTGCTTCACCGTCCTCTTTTGAAGCATTGTTTACCTTTTTTGCTGATGAAAATTTATTCTTAATAAATTCAATATTTTCATCATCTATAGAGCTTTGAGCCTTCGCCTCAATTCCTTTTTTACCGAGTTCTTCAATAATATCTGTACTCTTTATATCTAACTCTTTGGCTAATTCATGTATTCTCATTTTTGCCATTTAACTACCTCCGCATTACTTATTATCCATTAACAATTTAACTATCTGTTTACTAAATCCTTCATCCAAAACCGCTATAGAAGCCCTCTCTTTATTACCTGTGGCAATTCCTAATTCCTTTTTTTCACCATAAATAAATACCGGCACATTATAAAACTCACATTTATTTGTGAAAAGTTTTTTCGTATTGTCTGATGCCTCCTCAGAAACAATAACCACACATGCTTTTCTCTGTTTAATGACCTTTTCAACTGAGAACTCACCGGCTACGGTTTTTCCTGCCCTTGTTGCAAGTCCTATCATAGAAAATACCTTATTCATTAATATCTCCTATCTGTTTCTTCAACTGCTCAATCACCTCAAGGCTGATGCCTGAAATTTTCAGCGTCCTTTCTAAGCCTTTATTTTTTATTGCTTTTTGGAGACATTCAACATTCGGGCATATGTATGCACCTCTTCCGTTTTGTTTTCCTGTTGAATCAACAAATACATTTCCATCTTTGTCCCTTACAACACGAATCAAATCTTTTTTGTTTTTAGTTTCTCTGCAACCTGTACAGGTTCTTGTTGGAATTTTTCTAATCTGCCCCATAATACTAACTCCTATGCTTCTTCGTTATCGCTTTCTTCTTCCTTCTCATTGTCATATTCGGCATCATATTCATCATCGTAATACTCACCATCGTAGTATTCATCATCATAATATTCGCCATCATAATATTCATCATCGTAGTAGTCTTCATCCTTGAATACATACTGAATTCCCTCTTCTTTAGCCTGAGCCTCGCTCTTAATGTCAATCTTGAAGCCTGTGAGTCTTGCTGCAAGTCTTGCATTCTGTCCTTCTTTACCAATCGCAAGAGACAGCTGCGAATCCGGAACTACAACTAAAGCTTCTTTGTTTTCAGGATCAGCTAAAACTGACACAACCTTTGAAGGACTAAGTGCATTTTCAATTAAAATAGCCGGGTTATCACTCCAGTTAATAATGTCCATTTTTTCATCCTGTAATTCATCGACTACCGCATTTACCCTTGCACCGTTAATTCCTACACACGCACCTACTGCATCAACATTTTCATCATTTGACCATACGGCAATTTTTGTTCTTGAACCTGCTTCTCTGGCAATGCTCTTAATTTCCACTGTTCCATCCTGAATTTCAGTGACTTCCTGTTCAAATAGTCTCTTAACAAGATCAGGATGTGTTCTTGAAACAATAATTCTAGGTCCTCTTCCATTATCTCTTACTTCTGTAACATATAATTTAATTCTGTCATTTGGTCTGAAAAATTCACCTTTAGACTGCTCTTTTTCAGTAAGAATTGTATCAACCTTTCCCAAGTTTATGCTGATATTCTTTCCATTAATACGTTGAACAACACCTGTAATAACATCATTCTGTTTTTCGTAATACTGTTCATAGAGACTCTTTCTTTCTTCTTCCCTGATTTTCTGTAAAATACCATTCTTTGCGCTTTGTGTAGCAATACGCCCAAAGTCTTTTGACTGAATTTCTACATTAACTGTATCTCCCAAATCATAGGAAGCCTTAATCTTTCTTGCATCTTCCAATGAAATCTGTGAAACCTTATCTGTCACTTCTTCAACTACTGTTTTCTGAGAATAAATATGGAATTCCCCGGTTTCTCTGTCCATTGTTACAGACACATTATCTGCTTTGTTGAAATTATTTTTGTACGCTACTACTAAATTACTTTCAATTGCTTCAAATAATGACTCTTTACTGATTCCTTTTTCCTTTTCCAACACATCTAATGCTGCAATTAATTCCTTGTTCATTTTTCTAATATCCTCCTAAAAATCAATAGTTAATCTGACCAGAGACACATTGGTCCTGTCAACGTTTATTTCATCACCATCTTCTGTTTCAATGGTAATAGTTTCCTTATTATAAGACTTAAGAAGTCCTACATACTGCTTATTTCCATCTATACTTCTGTACAAATGTATTTCGATTTCTTCCCCTATACTTCTGTCGAAATCTTTATCCTTTTTCAGGGGTCTTCCCAGGCCCGGAGAGCTTACTTCCAATATGTAAGCATCACTTATAAAATCTTCCTCATCTAACAAATCACTTAACTTTCTGCTAACAGCTTCAAGATCATTTATTGTTATTCCCCCTTCTTTATCCACATATGCTCTCAAATACCAATTGCTTCCCTCTTTGACGTACTCAACGTCCACAAGTTCATACCCTTTTTCTTCAACAATTGGGAGAAGTAATGCTTCTGTTTTTTGTTCATATTCTTCTCTTCTAGACACTTAGACCTCCTTTTGACTTTAACTAATTTCCATCACATAGCAAAGAGCGAACCTTTGCGGTTCGCTCTTCTCATTAAGTCAATATTCAACTTATATTATATTACCTATTTTTAACATTGTCAACCCTACTGACTAACATTTTCAAACATTTTAATTTTTGAATTTTTAATTATAAGTTCGTAAAATTTAAGACCAAGTGTTGGGAAAAACTTGGATGTAAAATTCATAAATTTTGCATCTTTTCCCACAATTATTCTTGATTTCTGCCTACATATCTTTTTGATAATCTTATCAGACACCTTGTCAACTCTTGTGGAAGCCATCTGAATCAGCCGGCTGTTTGATACAGTATACTGATTTCTGAATATGTCTGTCTTTATAAATCCGGGACATACATAGGCTATATACATCTCTCTTCCTATTTCTCCAATCAAAGCTTCCGTGTATGCCTTAAGCGCTGCTTTGCTTGCACTATATATACTTGTTCCCACTATAGGCGCCAATGCATCTGAACTGGAGATATTTACAATCCCCGACATGGTAGACTTTCTGAGTATCGGCATCATTTCCTTTATTGCATAGCGCGGACCGTTAAAATTAACATCCATACACTTTTCTACCATTTCTTCACTGTAATGAAAGAATTTATCAAATGGTGGCAACATTCCTGCATTGTTAATTAATAAATCTACCTGCTGATTGGAAAGCATGAATTTATTTGCAAGCTCATGCCAGTTTTCTTTTACACTGACATCAAATGTAAAATAACTAAATGAATCACTCTTATATGTAAGTTCCTGTTTTAAACTTAACATTTTTTCTTCGGATATTCCAATTCCAATCACTTTGCAATTTTGTTCTTTAATTAGTTTTAACGTCAGACATCTTCCAAGTCCTGACGACGCACCTGTAATTAAAACAGTTTTTCCATAAATCCAGTCCATAAATATATACCTTTCGAAAAAATGTGTTGCATTTTTTTTTTTTATTGTTATAATAGTACAGTAACATTTTTTAGGCTCGTTGGTCAAGTGGTTAAGACGCCGCCCTCTCAAGGCGGAATCAGGGGTTCAATTCCCCTACGAGCTGTTTTTTTATGCCCTTTTTTATTTATATCCCTTCTTTTCTTCATATTTTATAATAGTATTTCTGTTAGCCTTTTCTGTAGCTGATAATTCATCTTCACTAAAGTCAGCAGGGTCAGTCGTTCCTTCATACCATGAACATGAATCAAAATATTCCTGCAGTTCTTCATCATCAAATCTTCTGCCATGACGTGCATATATTTCATTTCTTGCTATTCTCAATTCATCCTTACTAAGTCCTTTAAGGTCTTTTTTCGTTATTTTTCTTGTGTCGCTGTCAGGAATAATATACTCTGAATTCTTTAAATTATCTGAATCAGAAGAAGCGACATTATCGTCTCCCACTACAGAATTTGAATTTTCATTGCGGTCTTCGTAATCATGGTTTGCATAACCGTCTCTTTTAGTGACAACTACAACATCATTTGAAGTTGTTGTTTCAATTTCTGTTGTTTCCATCTCTTCTGAAACAGTTTCTACATGTGTATCAACCTTTGGAGATTTTGTATAAGACAAAAATCCAAAAGCTACTATGACTGCAGCAGCAATCACTACAACGACTGCAACTATTATTATCGCTATAATAACTGCATTATTCTTCTTTGGGCTATAATTTTGGCTGCCGGCATTATTACTATAAGAATTAAATGCTTTTTGATTATTTGATTCTCCCATACCGGACTCATTATTACTCTTATTTACCAGGCTGCCACATTCAGGACAAAATTCCGCCCAATCAGGAATTTCTTTTCCACAATTTCTACAAAACATATTTTTTCCTCCCTTATATAATACTTTGTACTTTAAAAATCAAATATTGATAGCTGACTGTCTTCAGGCATTCCATTTAACAATCCCAAATTAGACATCGTTTCAATAACTGTCTTACTTAATTTACTCTTTTCTCTCAAATCATTCTTTGAAACAAAAGGACCATCCTGTGCAGCAACAGCATCAACAAGACCGTCTGCCGCTTTTTCTCCAAGCCCTTCTATTGTATCAAGACTCGGCATTAATTTACCGTCTATTATCTGAAACTCGTGTGCTTTGGCCGTGTAAATATCAATTGGCAGAAATTCAAATCCCCTTGCATACATCTCCTGTACAATCTTCATATCTCCCAGTGAATCTTCGTCTTTTTTAGATGCTTCATGATTTGCTTTCTTTCGTTTCAAATCAGCCATAAAAAATTCCAGTTTTTCTCTTCCCTGACACATTGTTTCATAATTAAATGCTTTCGCTCTTATCCCAAAGAACGCCGCATAATATGCCAGAGGCTTGTATATTTTGTACCATGCAACACGTAACGCCATCATAATGTAGGCTGCAGCATGTGCCTTAGGGAACATATATTTAATCTTTTTACAGGACCAGATATACCACTCAGGAACATTATGTTCACGCATTACATCTTCTTCCTGTCTTTCTTCCCCGGTTTCCTTATCCTTGTATGTAAGTAAACCTCTTCCCTTTCTTACATGTTCCATTATATCAAAGCTAACCTGTGGTTCAATGCCTTTATCCATAAGATATACCATAATATCGTCACGGGTACATATCGCCGAAGAAATTGTACATTTTCCCTCTGCAATAAGCTGTTGGGCATTGCCAAGCCACACGTCAGTACCATGGGAAAGACCTGCTATTCTAACTAAATCCGCAATTTTTGTAGGTTTTGTATCTACAAGCATCTGAATAACAAAATCTGTTCCAAGTTCAGGCAATCCCAATGTTCCTGTCGGGCATCCGTCAATATCATCTGATGTAATTCCTAAAGCTTCCGGACTTAAGAATAATGACAATATTTTTTTGTCATCAAAATGAACGTCCTTTTGAACATTTGTGTTTGTCAGTTTTTCCAAACGTCTGATCATTGTAGGATCATCGTGTCCCAGTATGTCAAGTTTTAACAGATTGGCATCAATGGCATGATATTCAAAATGAGTTGTTATTGTATCAACACTCATATCATTAGCCGGTTTTTGTATCGGAGTGAAATCGTATATTTCTTTATCTCTTGGAACAATAACTATTCCACCCGGGTGCTGTCCGGTACTTCTTCTAATACCTGTACATCCTCTGGCAATTCTGTCTATTTCAGCAGTTCTTTTTACAATGTTATGATCATCAAAATAATTTTTAACATATCCAAATGCTGTTTTGTCTGCCACACCGGTAATTGTACCTGCTCTGAATGTATGTCCTTTACCAAACATGACCTCCGTATAGGCATGGGCATTTGCCTGATATTCTCCTGAAAAGTTAAGGTCAATATCCGGTTCCTTCGTTCCACCAAATCCAAGGAATGTTTCAAATGGAATTTCCAAACCGTCCTTATGAAGTTTTTCCCCACAGTGTGGGCAATACATATCCGGCAAATCGAATCCCAATCCGCCTTCTGCTCTTTCTTCTTTAATGACCGCCTGTATTTCAGCAATAACCTTCGGATCTGTTCCTTCAGGTGCTCTGTATTCATCCTCAAAGAATGAGCTTTTACATTTTTCACAATAATAATGTGGTGCCAACGGATTACATTCAGTAATACCTGACATTGTCGCTGCAAAAGAAGAACCTACTGATCCTCTGGAACCTACCAGATATCCATCTTCATTTGATTTCCAAACAAGACGCTGTGCCATAATATACATTACCGCATAACCGTTTCCAATAATGGAATCAAGTTCAACTTCCAATCTGTCTTCAACAATTTTCGGAAGATCCTCACCATATATTTCATGGGCTCTGTTAAAGCAGATTTTTCTAAGATTTTCTTCTGAATTATCAAGTACCGGCGGACATTTATCCGGATGAATAGGAGAAATATTATCAATCATATCCGCTATTTTGTTTGGATTTGTTATGACAATTTCTTCTGCCACATCGCTTCCCAGATAATCAAATTCCTTTAACATTTCATCTGTTGTACGCAGATACAATGGTGGCTGATTGTCCGCATCCCTATATCCGTTTCCATACTGAATTATCCTTCTATAAATTTCATCTTCAGGATCCAAGAAATGGACATCACATGTAGCAACAGTCATTTTATTAAACTTTCTTCCAAGTTCAATAATTTTTCTGTTTACATCCTTTAAATCCTCAATAGAATCAACGGTAAATTTCTTTTTTTCATCAATTTCAGGATTCCCTGTTTTTAACATAAACTGATTATTTCCCAAAGGCTGAACTTCAAAGTAATCATAAAACTCTGCAAGTCTCACAACTTCCTGTTGTGGACGTCCATGTAAAATAGCCTGATATAATTCTCCCGCCTCGCAGGCACTTCCAATCATTAAGCCTTCGCAATACTTCAGATAATCACTTTTTAAAATTCTTGGCTTTTTAGCAAATGTCTCTATATGAGATATGGAAATTAACTTGTATAAATTAACTCTTCCCACTAAATCTTTTACTAAAATAATAGCATGATGGGCAGGTAATTTATTAATAAGGTTTTTCGACTGCTTACCTTCCTTATTGACATCATCAAGATTATCAATTCCTCTTTCTTCAAGCATCTTACATAATTTTAGGAAAATAAGTGCAGTACACTCTGCATCATCTACTGCCCTATGGTGATGGTCAAGCGCAATTCCCAATGCCTTTGCCACATTATTAAGTTTATATTTTCCAAGTCCCACTACAAGATATCTTGCCATTGCTACGGTATCAACAATAGTAAAATCGCATTCCAGTCCCATTTCTTTACAATTATGGGCAATAAAACTCATGTCAAAATCTGCATTGTGGGCAACCATTATTGCCCCCTTACAAAACTCCATGAATTTAGGCAATATTTCGTCTATTGTAGGTTGATTAATCACCATATTGTCATTAATACTTGTTAGTTTTTCAATTCTAAACGGAATAGGTCTTTCAGGGTTAACAAATGTACTAAATCTGTCTACGATTTTTCCATTCGTAACCTTAACTGCACCTATCTCTATGATTTTATCGCTTTTCGCACTAAATCCTGTAGTTTCCAAGTCAAATACAACGTATGTATCATCCAGTTTCTGTCCTCTTGGATTAACAATCATATCTTTCAAGTCATCAACAAGATACGCCTCTACGCCGTAAATAACCTTAAAGTCGCATTCTTTTCCTTCTCTTTTACATTCTTTCTTAATATCGCAGTATTCATGCCATGCATCAGGGAAAGCCTGAACAACACCATGATCTGTGATAGCAATAGCTTTATGCCCCCACTCATAAGCACGGCGGACAATTTTTCCACACTTACTTACACCATCCATATCACTCATATTAGTATGACAATGTAGTTCCACACGCTTATCTACTGCTGTATCCTTACGCTTTTCGCCAACAGTAAATGCAGGTATTAATCTCATTCCCTCAACACTACTGATTTCTACCTGTCTGTCGTAAGTATCATATTTTGCTACACCTTTAACTCTGACAAAGCTGTTCTTTTTTACTTTTCCATAGAATTCCTTTTTAGCGTTTTCATCACCCAAGAAAAGCTTTACCGCAATACTGTCTGTAAAATCCGTTATTTCCATGGTTACAATGAATTTTCCGGTCCTTGTTTCTCTGTCCTCCATAGTCATAATCTGACCTCTTACAACAGTTTCTCCTGTACCTTCAAAAACATCTGACAGTTTTGTATCTGCATCGAATTTAAACTCTCTTCCATAGACCATGTCCGGATCTGTTGAATATGTAGCTTTTCTTACTCTCTTTGGTTTTTCTTTCTTTTCCTTTTCTTCCGCCTCTTCAATATCCTGATTTTTGCTTAAAAGAACATTAACCTCGTTTTGGAGTCTTCTTGCATTTCTTTTTGCAAATCTGTTTTCGTCAATGAGCCTTTTTTCTATTCTTACTTCAATAGGCATATCAAATCTGTTGGCAAAAATTCTTTCAATTGTATCCTTCAATGTTTTCATACGTGCTTCTGATACTATGCTGGATTCAAGGTCAATTACCATTTTTCCATTATCCTCAAATCTTACAGGAGCTTTTTTAAACATTGTAGCAATAATTGGGCTAATCTGATTCAACTCAAGAATAATACTTTCTTTATATATTTGAAATAAATTTTCCCTCGTATATTGTTCAGACAAATGATATTTTTCTACTATTTCAATTTCTATTCTTTTTCCGGCTCTTAAGTATCTTGATATTTCATCTCTAACGGTGAAAATAGCAGACTTTTCTATAAGTCTGCTGCTTTCAATATAGATTCTCATTTTTGTATGTGTACTGTTTGCCGTTATCCTTGTAACATTAACGTATTCAAACAAATCGCTTATATCCTGATCTAACCTAAGGTCTTGGAAAACTTCAAAAAACTTCTTTTTTTCCATATTAGTTGCTCCAATTCTTTAGTTCATTTTCTAATACTTCTAATAACTCATCTTCCGGAATTTTTTTTATGATTTCGCCTCTTTTTATCAGTAATCCTTCGCCTTTTCCGCCGGCAATTCCAATGTCGGCTTCTCTGGCTTCTCCCGGTCCGTTAACAACACATCCCATTACAGCAACCTTTATATCAAGATTGTCATATTTTGTAACCATCTTTTCAACTTTTTCCGCCAAACCAATTAAGTCAATACATGTTCTTCCACATGTAGGGCATGACACAACTGAAATTCCACCTTTTCTCAAGCCTAATGTTTTTAAAATCAGTTTCGCGCTTCTAATTTCTTCAATAGGATCACCTGTAAGTGAAACTCTGATAGTATCACCTATTCCCTGATTCAAAATAAGTCCAAGGCCTATGGCAGACTTTATATTTCCTGATGTAACTGTTCCCGACTCTGTAATTCCTACATGGAGTGGATAATTAGTCTTTTCTGCAATTAATTCATGAGCCTTTATACACATCATAACGTCAGAAGATTTAATACTGATTACTAGATTGTTATATCCCAAATCTTCTATAATTTTAACCTTATCTAATGCACTTTCAACAATTCCCTCAGCCGTAACTTTACCATATTTATCAAGAATATGTTTTTCCAGAGAACCACTGTTCACCCCTACCCTTATAGGAATATTCTTCTTTTTAGCTGCATCAACTACAGCTTTCACTTTATCTGCTGGGCCTATATTTCCCGGATTAATTCTTATCTTGTCTGCTCCATTTTCTATAGCTGTAATGGCAAGTCGATAATCAAAATGTATATCTGCAACTAAAGGAATATGAATTTGTTCTTTTATTTTTGATAAAGCCTTTGCAGCTTCCATTGTAGGAACCGCACACCTGATAATATCACATCCTGCCTCTTCCAGGGCAAGTATCTGTTTCACTGTAGCTTTTACATCTTCTGTTTTCGTGTTAGTCATAGACTGGATCATTATAGGGTTTCCCCCGCCTATCACTTTATCTCCAATTTTTATTACTTTAGTTTTATCTCTATACATACTTTCTCACTTCTTTACAATAATTTTCTAATATCATTAAATATCAAAAATACCATCAATATCATAAGTAAAACAAAACCTATGAAATGTATCATTCCCTCTTTGTCCTTTGGAATTTTTCTTCTTGTAATAATTTCAATTATATACAGGAATAATCTTCCACCATCTAATGCCGGCAAAGGCAGTAAATTCATTACACCTAAGTTTGCACTTAACATTATGGCAAGATTTACAAGGGTCAATATGGTTATGGCTGCTCCTGCGGATTTTGTAGTATTATAAGTATCTCCGATGATATTTACAATACCTACCGGTCCGGCTATTTCATTAGCAGATACCTTTCCCGTAACCAACATCTTTAAGCTCTTTAAAACCATTGTGATTTCATATCTTACTTCCGTAAAACTGTATTTAATCACACCACCTACGGACTGCTTATCCCTTGCAACATTATAGTAGAATCCACGGTTTGCGATTTTAGTCATTTGAGGTTTTACCGTTACTTTTTCTACTTTTCCTTTTCGTTCAAGAGTTATATTTACAGCGTTTTCTCCAAAAGGATGAGTTTCTATATACTCTACCATCTGTTTTCCTGTAGTTATCTTTGTTCCGTCTATTTCCGTAACCACATCTCCTGCCTGCACGCCTGCCTTCGCCATAACTGAATTTCTGGAAACCTGAGTTATCTGTGCTTTTGAATCACCGGTGTTATATGTCATTCCCACCATATATCTTTTTTCTGAATCCGGTTTATATGTTATGGTATTTTTTTTGCCATCTCTAATATATGTTACTGAAATATTGCTTCCATCTAGCGGGTTAACATACTCTTCTAAATAAATTTCTCTTCCAAGAGTAGCATGAGCCCCATTATATTTTGTAATTTTATCCCCTACCCTTAAGCCTGCTTCATATGCTGCAGAATTTTTGTCAATATCTGTTACATAAGATACATCGGCACCTTTCGCACCAATAACAATAAGAGCAAGTACAAATGCAAGAATAAAGTTAAAAAAAGGACCTGCAAAAACAATCGCCATTTTCTTAGGCATGGATTTTGAATTAAAGGAACCTTCCTCTTCGTTATCCTCATCCTCTCCAAGCATTGCACATGAGCCTCCTAAAGGCAACAGTTTAAGAGAATATCTTGTGCCGCTTTTTGCTACACGACTAAATATTCTAGGTCCCATACCTACTGAAAACTCATTTATTACTACACCACATTTTTTTGCAACAATAAAATGTCCAAATTCATGTATTAATACCAATACGCCAAAAATTATTAAAGCTATAATTATACTTATTAATGTCTGCATTTTTCTTACCACCTACTCTCAATAGTTTCATACGCCCACTGTTCTATGTTTAATATTTCTTCCACTGACGGATTTTCAATTACTTTATGATTATCCATACAATAATTAATAATATCAGTAATCTCGAGGAATTTAATTTCTCTGTTTAAAAATTTCGCCACTGCCTTTTCATTGGCTGCGTTAAAGACCGTTGGCATAGAGCCTCCGGCTGTTGCAGCATCGTATGCCAACTGCAACCCCACAAAATTTTTCGGGTCAGGATCTTCAAAAGTTATTTTTCCTATTTTGGCAAAATCTACTCTCTCACCTGCAAGATATTTTCTGCTTGGATAGTACAAAGCATACTGTATAGGAAGTCTCATATCAGGAGTTCCCAACTGTGCTATAATGCCACCATCCTTAAACTGTACCATAGAGTGAATAAGACTCTGTGGCTGAACGACAACCTGTATATCATCCAGTCCTACCCCAAAAAGCCATTTAGCTTCAATAACTTCCAGACCTTTATTTACCATTGTAGCAGAGTCTATGGTTATTTTTTTGCCCATAGACCAGTTAGGGTGTTTTAAAGCATCTTCAACCTGAACATCTTTCATCTGCTCTCTGGTCCATCCTCTGAAAGGTCCTCCTGAAGCTGTAAGCAGGATTTTGTCTATTTCTTTTCTGTTTTCTCCGTTTAATGACTGAAAAATAGCACTGTGTTCACTGTCTACAGGCAGAATCTTTACATTGTACTCCTCTGCCATTTTCATAACTATATGTCCTGCCGTTACAAGAGTTTCCTTGTTTGCAAGAGCTATGTCTTTTCCTGATTTTATTGCTTCAAGAGTAGGTCTGATGCCAATCATTCCTACAAATGCTGTTACGACTATGTCTGCCTCACTAATAACGGCGCACTCAATAAGTCCATCCATTCCTGAAACAACTTTTACATCTGTATCAGCAACTCTAACTTTCAACTCCCGGGCTGCTTTTTCCTTATATGCACAAACAAGTTTTGGTTTAAATTCTCTTATCTGCTTTTCCAGTGCTTCTATACTTGTTGATGCTGCAATGGCAACAACTTCTAAATCATTATTGGCTCTTACTATATCTAAAGTCTGTGTTCCTATAGATCCGGTAGAACCTAAAATTGATATTCTCTTCATTTTAATCCTTTCAGTAATATATCAAACTTTCTTCTAGAAAATCTGTAACAATATCCATATTATTGGTGCCACATATATTACGCTGTCAAATCTATCCATTATTCCGCCATGTCCCGGAATAATTTTTCCATAGTCCTTTATATTATGATTTCTCTTAATTGCTGATGCCGCAAGATCTCCAACCATGGAAATCAAAGCTCCAACTGCACATATAATCGCAAAAGCAATTATCGGATTTATGCTAAGTTGTATTTTGTCAGCAAAGATTGCTGCATATATTGCTCCAAGGGCTGCCGCTCCTATTACGCCTCCAATTGCGCCTTCAATTGATTTTTTAGGGCTAAGTACCGGTGCCATTTTGTGCTTACCAAATGCGACGCCTGCCAGATACGCACATGTATCACTTCCCCATGAGCAAAGAAAAATTAACCAGACCGTATAGGCTCCATTGCTTTCTTCTCTTACTAAATATATATATGAAAGCAATACTCCCGCATATAACATACACATTATGGCATTTGAAATCTGCTCTGTCTTATACTCCGGGAACATAAACACATACTGTGCCAAAAGGCATATAAGAAACACTACAAACAGTGTTATGATATATTCATTCTTTCCAAAATATATCAAAGCATAATATGCTACAACTGCAACGTATCCGGTTACTCCCGGTATTTTTTTTTCAAGTCCCAATACTTTATATAGTTCATATACTCCAACCAGTGAAATAAGCATATTTGCCACAAAAAGTATGTTGCCTCCCGGAATAATTGTTGCAAGCATAACTGCCACCAACACAATTCCACTTAATGTTCTTGTTACAAATGACTTATTTGCGAATTTCTCTAAAACCATTATTTTATTCCTCCAAAACGTCTATCACGCTGATTGTATTTTACAATTGCTTTCTTAAGTTCTTCTTTATTAAAATCAGGCCACAGAACATCCGTAAAATAAAACTCTGTATATGCCAACTGCCAAAGTAAATAATTTGACAGTCTGATTTCCCCGCTGGTTCTGATTAACAAATCCGGATCCGGTATACCTGCCGTATCCAGATAACTCTCAATTGTTTTTTCAGTTATCTCTTCAGGATTAAGTTTTCCGGCCTTAACGTCCAGTGCCATTTTTTTTGTGGCTCTTGTTATCTCATCCCTGCTACCATAATTTAAAGCAATAATAAAGGTAATGCCCTTATTATCCTTTGAACATTCTTCTAACTCATTTATCCTTTTAATAATATCTTCATCCAACCTTGACTTATCACCAATAACAAGACATTTCATATCGTTTTTGTTTGCACGTTCAATACAGTCTTTTAAGTAATTTCTTAAAAGCTTCATTAACGCTTTAACTTCGCTTTCCGGTCTGTTCCAGTTTTCAGTAGAAAAAGCATACATAGTAATATACTTTATTCCCAGATCATGGGCATCTTCTATGATTTTTTCAACAGTTTTTGCCCCTGCAGCATGTCCCGCATTACGTGGCAAAAGTCTCTTCTTTGCCCATCTGCCGTTTCCGTCTAAAATAATTGCAACATGCCTTGGTATATTCATTCCTGAAACATCAATTTTTTCCGCCATACCTTTCTCCTTAAAAAATAACTGCTTCTTATAACCGAAAACAGAGGAAACAATAGTTCCCTCTTAATTTCTTACAATATCAAATTATACAGTCATTATATCTTTTGATTTTTCTTCTACTGCACTTTCGATTTTCTTCACATATGAATCTGTAGTCTTCTGAACATCATCTTCATAATCCTTTATTTCATCCTCTGAAATGCCATCTGCCTTTCCTTTTTTCTTGATAGCATCAATTGCATCTCTTCTGATATTTCTAATGGCTACCTTTGCATTTTCACCTTTTTTCTTTATATCTTTTACTAATTCTTTTCTTCTGTCTTCTGTAAGTTCAGGAAATACCAGACGAATCATCTTTCCGTCATTTGTAGGTGTAATTCCAACATCTGAACCTAAAATGGCTTTTTCAACATCTTTAAGAATTGATGCATCCCACGGCTGAATTACAATCATTCTTGCCTCCGGAACTGAAATATTGCCAACCTGCTGAAGAGGTGTCGGTGTTCCATAATAATCAATCTTAATCTTATCTAAAATATGTGGGTTTGCTCTTCCCGCTCTGATTGTTGCAAATTCTTCGTTTAAGTTATTTAAAGACTTTTCCATCTTGTCTTCATATGTCATTAATAATTCCTGCATAATAATCTCCTTAAATTTTTATTTGTAGAAATAAACAGCCTATACTGTTATTTTTGTTCCTATTTTATCTCCTGATACAGCCCTGTTAATACTGTCTTTTTCATTTAATCCGAAAAGAAGCATAGGCATTTTGTTTTCCATTGCAAGTACGCTGGCCGCCAGATCAATAACTCCTAATCTGTCATCAACAACCTTCGATATCGGAAGTTCATCATATTTCTTGGCATCAGGATTAACGGCAGGATCACTGTCATATACACCATCTATTGCCTTTGCACCTAAAATACAATCAGCTTCTATTTCGATAGCTCTGAGAACCATAGTCATATCTGTTGAGAAATAAGGATGACCTGTGCCTCCTGCGAAAAATACAACCTTTCCAGCCTTCAAATCAGCTACTGCTTCATCTTTTGAAAAAAGTTTAGTCCATGTTCCGCAGACAAATGGTGTGTAAACATTAGTATCCATGCCTTCTGTTCTGAATATTTCCGAAACATACATACAGTTCATAATTGTAGCCAACATGCCAATTCCATCAGCCTTTGGTCTGTCTATCTTGTTACTTGTACGACCTCTCCAGAAATTACCACCACCTATAACGATAGCAACCTGTACTCCCTTATCTACGATAGCCTTAACCTGCTTTGCAACTGCCACACAGGTATTTTCATCAAAACCTGTTTTCTTATCGCCTGCCAAAGCTTCTCCACTTAATTTTAATAAAACGCGATTCATTTCATTTCCTCTCTGCTTTTCTTGTTTGTTTTTTTAATAATATTGCATTCTGCTCAATCATCCATCCGTTTTCTGACAGTAATCATAGTATTTTAAAACCTAAAGATAGAATACCATATATCATTTTAAAAATAAAGGTTTATTATACTCTTCCAACTTCCGGTAACTGGATATTTCTACTCTTCTTCTTTTGTTGTTTGTATCGTTGTTTCAGTGCCGCTTACAGTGGTTGTTTCCTGTTTTTTTGTTTCATTCTGTATAGCAGTTTGAACTTCCGTTTCAGTTTCCTTTTGCGCTGTAGTTGTTATTTCTTTTTGATTGTTCTTCTTTTTTTCTTTATGTTTTTTGTTTTCTGTTTTTTCGTTATTCTTACCCGTAAGAATACGTCTTGCTGCACATGGATTTCCCATGCCGCTGATAATTATTCCTGCTTTCCGGTTAGCTGCATGGATGATTTTTCCATCACCTATATATATGGCCACATGACTTATTCGATTTTTATTTCTCCTGTCTGTATGATAAAATAGTAAATCTCCCGGTTTTATTTTATTATGGGATATTGATTTGCCATTGCCCGCCTGCTCTGCCGCCGTTCTATTTAAATTATAACCAAATTTTCTAAAAAGTGACTGAACAAATCCTGAGCAGTCTGCTCCGTGGGTCAGGCTTGTTCCACCCCACACATAGCGGTTTCCTAAAAACTTTGAGGCATATTTAATTAATTTAGCCGCCTCACTACCATCATCTTTTAGATTTACGTCATCAAGAGTGTATGTAATTACTTTCTGTTTCCATTCAGCATCAAGCATATCATCATATTCTTCTGAGGTATACACATTCTCTTTATCAACTTTCAACTTAATGGTTTCAGCCTTTATCCATCCGGATACCTTATCTGTTTTTTTAACCTTAACCCATTTTTCGTCTTTACTTATTTCCTGAACAGAATATGTTTTATCTTTTTGCGCTACAGATATTTTTTTTGCTTTTTTTGTTTTATCAGACTTAATATCCGTATTTTTATTTTTTATTTTTGCCTGAATATGTTCGCTTTCCATTAGCACTTTTAGTGCTTTCTTTCCTGTGACAACATTCTTTTTTTCAACATATCCCGTAACCTTTCCTGATTTAATTTTTACCCACTTATCATTTTTTGACAGGACTTTGACATTACACCCCTTTACAGCCACTCCTGCTTCATTAGATCCTATGCTTTCCTTGGAGTAAACTTCTACAATTTCATCATCGTCATTGGCTACGGTTGTTTCTTCCTCTGTGTTTATAGCACTTAACTTTTTGTATTTTTCAGGTATTAAAGATTTCTTCTTTTGTTTTGCAACTGTCTTTGTTTCAGTTGTCTCTGCGGTGCTGCTTTCTGTCTCAGCCTCCACAACTAACTGATTATTATTTTTAGGCATAATAAAACCTTTACATGTGTCTACGGTACAGGAAATAAGTAAAACCGTAGACACAGATAAAACTGCTGTTATTATTTTTTTCTTTATCATTAATCCGTTCTCTTTTCAATAGTATATATTCTTCACATTTCGTGCTTAAAAATCTTATTTTTTTCCATAACCCCATACTTAAGAATAATAACACTTTTTGCCTAAATAGTACACGTATTTTTACAAAAATTCACCATTTCTTCACGATATTTTTTCTCAAAATATCCTATTACCTATAATCTTTCATCTTTACAATATGTGTTGATATCATTAATGACAATCCATACATCGTCATACCCGCTACAAGTAATATAACAGGAATTATTTTTGTATATGTCAAAACCGCATTAAACACTTTAGATTGTGTATGTGCACTTATACATGTCATTTATTGTACCTTCTTTAATCTGTCCGTTTAATATCTGTTCTTTAAGTTGTTCCCTTATCCGGGCATATATTGGCAGTTCAGACTGATTCGATATTATTATTCTCACTTTCCCACCTCCAACGTTTATATCGTATATACTGTATATATTTAATTATAAACAGTATATACGATATGTCGACAAAAAAATATGCCCACCTAAACTAATTTTCAAACTGTTAGTTTAGTATGAGCATATTTAAGTATCTATTTTTCTTTTATTATATTTTTACTGCAAAAGTATGTTATAAGGAAATATCCGCCATATATCACAATCAAAAATACTCCTGTCATAATAATAGATGGTAACAGACCTGTTCTTCCGATAACCTCTAATACATAATTGCAGAAATGAATTCCCACTACAGAATGTACAATGGCAATAAGTAAAGGAAATACAAAAAATATTCCTATTTGTCTGAGTAGTGCATTATTAATCATTTTGTCATCAGCACCAAGTTTTCTAAGCATTATATATCTTTCTCTGTTATCACTCGATTCCGATAATTCCTTTAACGCTATTACTGCCGTAGAACTTATCATGAATATAATTCCAAGATATAATCCAAGAAAAGTTACTAATGCACTTATTCCTGTTCCTGACTCTGCTATGTCGATTTTGGAATTAATTGTAATACTGCTTGTCTTCATCCAGATTTTTTTGTCTATAGCGTTTAATTCATCCTCTATTTTTCTTTTTCCGTCCTTTGAACCAATGTTGTAATCAGCAATTATTCCTATGGCCTTCTTTTCCATAGATTCTACTACATCATCCGGCAAAATAAACACCCCATCATTTGAATGATTTCCCGAAATTTCAATGTATCCGTACTTACATTTTTTAAATTTGGGTTTTAATTCCCTTCCCTTTATATTTATTGTCTGTCCATATGACAATGGAATGTTCCTTATAGAAACCATTGATTGGAAGTCACCAATTATTGCATATTCATTCTGATTTATTTTTAAAGACTCATTGCCATATCTTTTAGCAATTTTATTATAATCACTTAATTTAACTATGTTCTGTGGTGCTGAATAGGCAAGATAAGGAAAAGTTTTCTTTATTTCTTTAGCACTGCTTCCTAAAGACTTTTCCATAGTCAGTTCATCTGTCTCATATATGTCAAAATTTAACACATCCTTAAAATTTTTCTCCGGTTTAAAACCATTAACTTTAAGGGTTTCGTAAATAGATAATTTATCATCTTTAACAATATCTTTATTGCCAGGAAAAGAATCAAGATTTTTTATCAATTGCACATCTACAGGTGCTAATTCTTTTAAATTGTCAGACATTGATTTCTTAATGGAAAATGCACTGGATAAAACACAAATTATCACAAACAGCATAAGGCATATAATTGTCAACTGACATACTGCTGTGTTTATTTTGCTGCTTACCTGCCTTACCACGAAACTGTTTAATCCTTTTAAATATACCTTTTTCATAGACATAACTATTTTCAAAAGCAAGCCTGAAAGCGACCCAAATAAAAGGAATGTGCCAACAGCTCCTAATACAATCGGCTTAAAAAAATCAACTTCTGTATCTAAATATTTTATTCCACCGGTAACCAGATAATAAGCATATCCAATCATAGATATTGCTACCAAAAATACAATTATGCAGATAACAGGATTTTTTGCCTTTATCTGTTCTGTTTTCTTTCCTGCATTCAGCATGTCTATTAATTTACATTTGCTTATTATTATTGTATTAAAAACCATTACCAGGAGATATATGATTCCAAAATAAATAAGGGTTTTAATACATGCTGCACCTGAAAATATAAACTGGAATTTTGTCATATCTGCATCAAACATATTTGCAACAAACACACTCATAATCTGTGACAATGCCACACCTATTAAAAGACCGATTACAAGGGAAATAATTCCAATTATCAGGGTTTCGAAAAACAGTATCAGAGAAATTTTTCTTTTCCCCATACCAAGAGTTAAATATACTCCAAACTCTTTGTTTCTTCTTTTAATTAAAAATCGGGATGCATAAATAATAAGAAATCCTAATATAAATGAGACAAAAACACTTACTCCGGACAAAAGGGTTGTCATCATTTTTATTATTTCAGCCGTATTTCTGGAAACCTCAAGCATTACAGTCTGGGATTCTATTGCGTTAAAAACATAAAATATGGCTACGCCAAGCACCAGAGTAAAGAAATAGATGGCATAATCCTTTACACTTCTGGCTATATTTTTCATTGATATCTTAAAGAGCATCATTTAATTCGCCCCCAAGCATTGTTACTACATCAATAATCTCATCAAAGAATTCTTTTCTGCTTCTACCTGCCCGTAAAAGTTCATTAAAAATTCTGCCATCTTTGATAAATATTACCCTTGACGCATAACTTGCTGTAAACGCATCATGAGTAACCATAAGAATTGTTGCCATAAGATCTTTGTTTAAATGATTAAATCTCTCCAGAAGCATTTTTGAAGATTTTGAATCAAGGGCTCCTGTCGGCTCATCTGCAAGAATAAGCTTTGGATTTGTAATTATAGCCCTTGCACTTGCAACCCTTTGTTTCTGGCCCCCGGACATTTGGTAAGGGTATTTGTTTAATACGTCTTCAATATCCAGATCATAAGCTACTTTTTTTATTTTGCTGTCAATTTCTTTTGCTCCAACATTTTGAATGGATAATGCAAGCGCAATATTCTCATAAGCCGTCAGAGTATCCAGCAAATTGAAATCCTGAAAAATAAACCCTAATTCCTCTCTTCTGAATCTATTCAATTCCTTATTTTTCAGTTTTGTTATATCTATTCCACCTACATAAATGTTTCCCGCCGTCACTTTATCAATTGTTGATATACAGTTTAACAGGGTTGTTTTTCCTGAGCCTGACGCCCCCATTATGGCAACAAATTCTCCTTTATCCACATCAAAGGAAATCCCATCTATTGCCTTTGTAAGACTTGATTTGTTTCCATAATACTTTTCAATTCTTTTAATTTCCACTATATGTTCCATAATATTAACTCCTTTCGTAATACTATGTTAATACATATTCCCTATGCTGTCGCAATTCTAATATTACGAAACATTACATTTTTGTAACATTGCCATCATTAATTTTATAAAAGTCATTTTTCCCAAAATAAATATTCACCCTTGTCCACTGATTTGGGGCAGATTCTATATCTATGGTATGTCCTAATTTATCACAGAGTTTTTTTACAATGTACAGACCAATACCTGTGGATTTAGCTCCTTTTCTTCCATTCTCCCCTGTGTAGGCTTTATTAAATACCCTTGTTAAATCCTTTTGTGGAATGCCAATTCCATTATCATAAATACTTAGTTTTACCTGCTTTTTATTCTCTTCTGCAGTAAAAATAATTACGGATTTCGTATTATCCCTTTTATATTTAATACTGTTGTTAACTATTTGATTTAATATAAATTCAATCCATTTTCCATCAGAAATCACGCTTGTGTTGCACTCTTCAACAGAAACATCAATCTTATTTTCCAACAAATCGTCCTTATTCTTTATAAGTACATTTCCAATAACTTTGTCCAATTCAATTTCTTTTAACAGATAATCATTTTCAGCATAATTACTTCTAATATAGTAAAGCACCTGATCCGCATAATTATCTAGTCTTTTTATCTGTCTTATATATTTTTCATCAACATTATCTTTATTGTTATGACACATTAACACAAGACTGGAAATTGGCAGCTTTACTTCGTGTATCCACATCTCAATATATTCCTTAAAATCATTTATACTTTGGCTATAATCACTTACACGTTCTGTCATGGACTTGGATATTTCATACAAATTTTGATATATAATCTCGCCCTCATAAAAATCCGGTTTTCTCAAAGTCTCGGGAACCAGATATTTTTTATCCAATAATTCGGTATTATTTATAAATTCATCATAGAAACTCTTTTTTCTAATGTAGTCTGTCAACAGACAGCTGATTCCCATCAGAAAATAAACTGCACTGACTGCAACAATTAAGTTTCCCGTCACCTTAAAGGCAACAGCCATTCCCAGAATAATAAAATAGCTGACAAGATAAATAATCAGTGTCAGCCATTTGTCAAATATGTATCTGCTAATTTTCATAATAGAATATACCCCTGACCCTTTCTTGTTTCAATTGCCCCTTCATATCCTATCTCCGCCAGTTTATTGCGGAGTCTGCTGATATTTACTGTAAGAGCATTATCATTAATATATTCATCATTGTTCCATAAGTCAGTCATTAAATCATCTCTGGTAACAATCTTTCCTCTGTTTGTCAGCAAAAATGAAAAGACAATCATTTCATTCTTTGTAAGTCTGATTTCAGTCTGACCATCACTTATTGTTGATTTGCTAAAATTCACTTCCAAATCATTGTACATTTGTCTTTCACCGGTTCTTGTCATTCGTTTAAATATATTTTGAATTCTAAGGAGTAATACCGTTGGATTATATGGTTTTGTAATAAAATCATCAGCACCATAAGACATGGATAGAACTTCATCCACTTCACTTGTACGACTTGTAACCATAACGACAGGTATGTCTGACTCTTTTCGTATTTCTTTTAAAATCACTTCACCATTTAATTCCGGAAGATTAATATCCAGCAGAATTAAATCCGGTTTTATTTTTTCTATTTGTTCTTTCACGTTAGAAAATGTATCAGTAATTTGTGCTTCATATCCTGAATTTGTAAGAAGCTTTTGCAATTCGCTTCTTATCGCTTCATCATCTTCAATAATTAATATTTTTTTCACTTTTTATTCCCCTATTCAATGTGGAAACATTTTTCAATATCCTTATTATGACCAACTACAAGCAATGTATCGCCCTCAAGCAAAACCGTTTCCGGGTTTATTTTCATATTAATCTCGCCATTATGTTTTATTGCTAAAATATTAATGTCAAAAAGTTTTCTTACGTTTATATCACCCACTGTCTTTCCAAACCATTTTTTAGGCATTGTTACCTCAAAGATTGCACAATCTTTTCCTAAATCTACATAGTCTAAAATATTGTTGGCAGTATATCTGAAAGCAATCCATTTTGCCAGCTGTTTTTCCGGATATACGATTTCGTCTGCACCGTTTCTAAGCAGGAATTTTGCGTGTACATCTCTTGCAGCTCTTGAAACTACCAGTTTTGCCCCCATTTCTTTTAACAGCGAAGTTGTTTCAAGGGAATTTTGAAAGTTATCACCTATTGCCACCACGCACAAATCAAAATTTCCAATACCTAATGTTTCTAAAAATTCGGGATTAGTACTGTCTCCTATTTGTGCTCCCGTTACAAAAGGCAGTATATCATTAATTCTCTCTTCCTTTATGTCTATTGCCATAACCTGATGATGCATCTCATTAAGTTCCATGGCTATGTGTTTTCCAAACCTACCCATTCCTATTATCAGTACTGATTTCATATTTCTCCTAACCAACCATTATTTTTTCCTTCGGCAATTTTGACAAATTATTACTTTTTCCTGTTACAGTTGCAAATATAATTGTCAGGCCGCCAACTCTTCCACAAAACATAAGAATAATCAAAATTATTTTAGATGCTACGCAGAAATCAGGTGTTAATCCCAAAGATAAACCTACCGTTGCTATTGCTGATGAAGTCTCAAACAATACTGATGTAATTGGCAGTCCTTCAATATTACTTATTGCAATGCCTGAAATCATAAACAGAAATATATACATTAACAATATTGTTGCTGCAGTAGCTACTATTTCAGTTTCTATTCTTCTTTTAAATAAACGTGTTTCCTGCTTCTTTCTAAACACTGCAAAAGCTGAAGCAAAGATTACTGCAATTGTTGTTACCTTCATTCCTCCCGCCGTAGATCCGGGAGCTCCACCAATAAGCATTAAAAGTATCATTACCCATTGGCTTGCTCCTGTCAGTTTTGACAAATCAACTGTGGAAAATCCCGCCGTTCTTGTAGTAACACTTGAAAAAAATGAGCCCATTATTTTTTCGGAAGAACTCATCCCATTCCATGCTTCTTTTGAAAATTCGCAAAAATAAAAGTACAATGCCGGTACAATAATTAATACTAAAGTAACAGTAAAAATTACCTTGCTCTGCATTTTATATTTTTTCAAATTAAACTTATGCTCTTTTATGTCTTCCCATGTTGTAAAACCTAATCCACCAAAGATAATCAAAAACATGATTATTATATTTATAATTTTTGAACCAGATAGAGTCGTCAGGGATGAATATTCCCCCTTTACTCCCATAAGATCAAATCCTGCATTACAAAATGCTGATATGGAATGAAATATGGAATACCATATTCCTTTTACGAACCCAAATTCTTTATAAAAAACCGGGAACATAGCCAATGCAGCTAATACTTCCACCATAAATATTACTTTTACAATAAAGCCCGTAAACTTTATAATTCCACCCATACGGGGTGCTGAAATCGCTTCCTGCATTAAAATACGCTGTCTTAAGCCTATTTTTCTACCGGATAACATTGTTAAAGAAACAGCTATTGTAATAACACCCATTCCTCCAATCTGAATAAGTATTATTATTACAGCCTGTCCAAATGTACTCCAATATGTAGCTGTATCATGCACAACCAATCCTGTAACACATGTAGCTGATGTTGCCGTAAATAACGCATCCACCACGTTAGTTATTGATTTCCCCTGTGAAGAAACCGGCAACATTAATAACACTGTTCCAATTACTATGGCAATCATAAAACCAAAAATAATAAATTGTGATGTGCTGATTTGTCTTATCTTTTTTTCTTTTTCTTTCACTATCTCTTTATACTCCATGTGACTCCGGAAAACAGTATCATAATTGGGAATATCTCTAATCTTCCTGCAAGCATATCAATAATTAATACAATTTTTGAAAAAATACTAAATATGGAATAATTATCCGCAGGTCCGATTGCATCTAGTCCCGGTCCTACATTATTAAAACAAGAAACCACTCCCGAAAAACTTGTCAAAATACTTTGTCCATCTATTGAAACCAAAAGAAAGCTTATAAACATAATAAAAATATAAACTATAAAATAACTCTTAATTCCCGCCACCATTTTTTCATCTACAGCGGTACCGTTATTTCTAATTACTTCTACTTTATTTGGATTCATTGTCTGTCTTATGCTTCTTTTTGCACTTTTTATAAGAATTAACAAACGTCCGCATTTAAGTCCGCCACCTGTACTTCCGGCACAGGCTCCAACCATCATTAACAATAAAATTATTGTTTTTGAAAAATTAGGCCATTTATTGAAATCCACAGTGGCAAATCCTGTTGTAGTTATAATACTTGAAACAGTAAATGCAGCATGGTGTAATGCCTCTCTTACGCTTCCAAACATACCCGAAATATTAACTGTTATTAAAGCAATACTTGCAACAACAAGCCCTATATATATGTGCAGTTCTCCGTCTTTAAATACCGATTTAAACTTTTTAAGAATTATAAGATAATAACAACTGAAATTAACCCCAAATAATAGCATAAAAACCGTACAGACATTTTGAATATAAGTACTATAACCACCTATGCTGTCTGCCTTAACGCCAAATCCACCTGTACCTGCTGTTCCAAATGCTGTACAAAAGGCATCAAATAACGGCATATTACCAATTAACAAAAATATTATATTAAGAGCCGTAAGTGCAATGTACAGAATATAGAGTATTTTTGCCGTATCTCTCATTCTAGGTGCAAGTTTTCCCATGTTAGGTCCCGGACTTTCGGCCCTTAATAAATGCATTGTGAACCTGTTTGTTCTTCCATCTGCCGGTGCAATTGCCAATAAAAACACAAGAACACCCATTCCGCCTAACCAGTGGCTGAAACTTCTCCAATAAAGCATTCCTCTTGACATTTCTTCAACATTAGTCAATATGGATGCTCCAGTGGTTGTAAACCCTGAAACAATTTCAAATAAAGCATCTATATATGCTGGTATTTCCCTTGAAATAAAAAATGGAAGAGCCCCCAACAAGCTTAAAGCAATCCAACTGATTCCCACACATACGAGACCTTCCTTTGCGAAAAATCTTTTTCTTGCTTTTTTACACAAAAAATGAAGTACTCCCGACGCTATTAAAATAATACCGATACTGCACAAAAATCCAAATATTGAATTAACATCAGCATCGTATACACTTATAAGTAATGCCGGTACCATAAATACCGCTTCAACAAATAAAATCTGGGACAAAAACTTTCCCATTACCCTGTAATTCATCTCTTGCCTCTCTAATTACTGAAAAATATCATTCAACTGATGTATCACTACATCTCCTGTTGTTACAACAATAACAGTATCTCCGTTTTCAAAATAAGACTCACCACTTGGTATCTCAGTCTTACCTTCATGGGTAATACATGCAATCAGAACACTCTTCTTCGTTTTGATGTTTTTAAGTGGTATGCCACAGTATCTTGTATTTTCATCAGCCAGAAATTCCATGGCCTCTGCCTGATCTCCAGCAATATTATGAACTGAAATTGCTGCTCCTGTCTGGGCTTCAAGGGCTCTGATATACCCTACAATCGTATTACAGCATAATTCCTTTGGACAGACAAGACTCCCTACCTGAAGGCTGTCCTGAATACTGCTTCTTTCAGTATGTCCCACTTTTGTTATAACCTGTGGGACTCCGCAGTTTTTAGCATACATTGAAATAATAATATTCAGTTCGTCCATCCCAGTAAGAGTAACTAATGCGTCACATTCCAACAGTCCCTGACTTTCTAAAATTGTTCTCCTGCTGGCATCTCCACAAATAATATCGGCATTTGGAAGCAGTTCCGCAAGTTCTCTTGCCCTTACTTCATCCTGCTCTATTATTTCAACTGAAACACCGTCTTTTCTTAATATCTGAGCTAAATAGTAGCTCACTTTTCCTCCACCACATAGAATAACTCTTTTAACTTTATGAGTTATAATTCCTAAGTTCTTAAGCATTATGGTAAGGTTATCTGATGGAGCTGTAACATATATTCTGTCTCCCTCTTTTAACACAAAGTTACCGTCAGGAGCTTCAACTTTTCCATTTCTTCTAACGGCACACACTAAAGCTTTACATTTTACTATGCCGTACAATTCATTAAGGGAAACATCTCGTAATACGCTTCCGTCACTGACTCTTAATTCAACAAGTTCAACCCTGCCCTTTGCAAAAGTATCTCGCTGCAAAAAAACAGGATATTTAAGCAGTCTTTCTATTTCGACAGCCGCCTGTTTTTCCGGGTTAACCGTGAGAGAAAGCCCAAAAGCATCTCTCATATGATAAATCTGCTCGCTATACTCCGGATTCCTAATTCTTGCAATGGTATGTAAATTAGGATTCATATTATGTGCTGTCATACAACATAACAGGTTTATCTCATCTGCACTTGTTGTGGCAATCAATAAATCAGTACGTTCAACATCTGCTTCCGACAAAACAGACATTAACGTACAATTTCCCTGTACCGCCATTACGTCATATCTCTCTAAACTTGCATTTATTACTTTAGCGTCTGTGTCTATTAATGTAATATCATAACCCTCTGCTGATAATTTTCTGGTAAGAATTCCTCCTACCTTTCCATCTCCAGCAATAATTATCTTCATATTTTCCTCCACGTTTTCTTAAAATAAAGACATTAATTATTCTTTTTTTAATTAGAATCCATATAATTATAACACTAATTTATTTAACCGCAATATTGTTCTATATATATTTTTGCCTCTAAAAGATTTTTACATATTTCTTTCGACATTTTCTGATATTTTTCATCAGGAAATTTCATATCCGGCACACATATGACATTTATATTTCCTACATTTGCAGCCTCTATCCCTGCTTCTGAATCTTCTAAAACCAATGCATTTTCCGGATTTACATTTACTTTCTCACATGCCCTTAAAAAGATTTCCGGATTTGGTTTTCCTTTCTCAACCTCATCACCACATATAATATCATTAAAATACTGTCTGATTCCAGCTTTTTCAAGTATAAATTCAACTCTTTTTCTTTCGCTGGAAGTTGCCACTACTGTCTTGTATTTTTTTTCCTTTAAAAATTTCAGCAATTCCACAAGCCCTTCTTTTATTGGAATACCATCATTTTCAAATTCTTCCTGCATTTTTTTATGTACCCAGTCCACCGACTCTTCATAAGGAAAATCATTGCCATATGTCTTTATTAATTTTTGTTTACATTCTGCTTTTGTCTGTCCCAGTAGCGTTTTATAAAACTCCTCTGGCATATCCATTCCACATTGTCTCATATATTCCTTATACCATTTAAAGGTAACCCTCTCGCTGTCTATCATTAGCCCGTCCATATCAAAAATAACTGCTTTACACATATTTTTTCATCCTTTTTTAATTTATTTTGTATGTGTTCCTCTTCTGTTTCTTAAGAAAAATTCCATTTCTATTTTAGACTTATGGTATGATATGAATTCTCCCTTTTCAATCATCTCAAGAATCTCTTCCATCGTTGCCCACTTTACATCCTGAACTTCAGTCTTCTGTAAAGTAAGCTGGTCTATATCTATATTTCTTTCTACAAGATAACAGTCGTCAAATCCTTCGTCAAAATCTATGGTAAATGCCGGTCTCTCATTTTTCAAATCCAGTCTGTATCCTAATTCCTCAAAAGTTTCCCTTTCAGCGGCCTCTACACTGTTCTCACCTGTAATAACGCTACCTCCAACAGATACATCCCATAAATCCGACCAAAGTTTTTTATCCTTTTGTCTTTTTTGAATCAGCATTTTCCCTTCATCATTAAAAATTGAAACATGTACAACAATTCTAAAACAATCCTTTGGTACATGCTCTCCCTTATTGATTGTTTTCCCGGTTCTAATTCTGTCCTTTGTATATAAATCCCATCTTTCCATAGCAACGCCTCCGCTAATTATCTTTTAGTACATTTCGTCTTAATATCATAAGTAATATTTCGGTAATTTACAACCATAAAATTGTTTTTTTTCATCTCCTGTTGACGGATTATCTATTATTTTACCATCTTCATGAAAGCGTGACCCATGACAGGGGCAATCCCATGTATGTTCTGCCGGGTTCCATTTTAATGTGCAACCCAAATGTGGACAGCGTTTCGAAGTTGAAGTTAATAAGTTTATCGTTGCTTTTATTCCATTCATCAAAAGTTGTGGTTTCATAATACTTCGACTTGGAGAAAAAGTTTCCTCCTTTTTCCCCTGTCCTATGACTTCCACCGCCCAATAGCAGATAGCTTTTATAATTTCTAAAAGATATTCCCTTTTCCATCTCGTCCATATACATTCCGTCAACATTCTGCGCCCCCTCAAGAGCCAGAACATATGAACGATGCTGATACAGTTTTAGAAAATAACTTCCATTTTTGTTAAGAAATGGGAAATGTGTTGCAACTATTATTTTATTTGCAGATATTTCACCTTTGTCACTCCATGCCCATTTCATCCTTATTCAACATATACATACAGAGCATATTCTATACCATCGTTAAAATTTAATACTACATTTTAATAAAAAAGCACAACAAACTCTCCCCTCAAATATATCGGTTTCTTCTATGATACATTTCCAGTTTTGCTATAATTTCATGATTGCACAGACTATTTTCCCAAAATACATCCCATTTTTCCCTTTACATATAATCTTCCAGAGGTGCAGATCCTTTCAAAAAAACACATCGCATTTTTTAGAAACAGTCTGCACCTCTGGGTGGATGGAACTGTGACTTTATTTTATTTGTTTAGGAAGTTCCACCGTAATTGTAGTTCCTTCCCCCGGAGTACTTTTAATGTCAAGACTATAATTATCCTCATATATAAGATTTAATCTGTCACGAATATTATTAATTCCAATTCCCGAGAAATGTTCTCCCTTGTGCTGTTCCTTATTATTTTCAAGTTCTCCTACTTTCTCCGGCTCCATTCCAACACCATCGTCAATAATTTCAATAACAAGACGTTCTTTCTTTTCCCTTATGCAAACAAGAATGTTTCCATTCTGTCCCTGTGGAAAAGCATGGAAAAAGGCATTCTCTATAAATGGCTGTAAAATCATTTTAGGAATTACAAACTCCTCCGGATCATTTAATCCAACAAAAAATTCCGTTTTTATTTTTTCACCATATCTAATATGATTTATATAAATGTAATTCTTTAAATTCTCTATTTCTTCTGATACGGTAATATACTCCTTTGAATTACTTATTGTATTTCTGAGCAGAGGTATAAAAGCATCTATTGCCTTAACGGATTTAATTGTATCTCCCTGCATTATAAGCCACTTTATACTTGTTAAAGTATTGTAAATATAATGGGGATTAATTTGCATTTGGAGTGCATTAATTTCTGCCTGACGTTTTTGTTTTTGTATCTCAATTATGCTGTCAACATAATGGTTTATATCATCAAGCATTTGATTATATGCCTTTGCAAGTTCCTGAATTTCACCATTGCCACTTATTTCAACATATTGGGAAAAATCTCCTTCTGCCACATACGACATTTTCTTTTCTAATTTATGAAGCGGTGCCATGGTCCTTTTAATTATCATAAAAATGATTAATAAAATTAACAGTGCAATAACTACTGTGTAAATAATCAAAGTAGATATGTCATATAATCTTTCTATTGCACCATTAGTATCAATTACAAAACACAGTGTATAGTTAATATATGGGATTCTTTTGCACAAAATCATGTTTACTTTTGAACTAACATCAGTCTGACTGACTGTTTTTTCATCTTTTAGCATAGAATCTGTAACATTCTTGATTTTATCTTTTTTTGTTCCTATTTCCCATTTATTTGTTGACGAAACTATAAGCCCATCATTGTCCATAATATAAATATTATTATATTGGCTTTCACCATAATCATAAAATCTATCTATTTCGCTGTCCGGTATAATAATTACAGCATATCCATATACTTTATGTTTATTCCCTTTTGTTAGTGCTCTTACACCTATTAGCGAGGTATTTGTATTAGTGCCTGAGGTAAAACCTTTTTTTAAATACTTATAATATGTGGATTTAGTTTTTTCTTCAGCTTCTGAAAAAATGGGATTACTCATTATATTTTCAACAGTGTCCGTGACATAGTCTCCGTTGTTTACAGATATAACTCCTTTTTTTGATATAAGCATTACTGTTGATCCGCTTAATTCTTCTGCTACTGAATTATCAAACTCCTTCTGCATATTGTATACGCAAAGGCTTTCCCCTGCTGGTGTCATTTTTCCCCATTCCAAATATTTACGTATATAAAAACTGCCTGAAATTCTATCTAACGACTTTTCTACCAGTCCCATATAGTTTTCGAAATCATCCTGTATCTTTATAAGATTCTTTTCCTGGGCCTGTCCATAGACGTCCTGAAAAAACCTCTTAGAAAAATTATTAATTAAAAATATATTTATCTGAGTAATAAGGAGAACGCCAACAATAACAACCATCATTATTTTTATAATGAGACTGCCTTTTTGATTCTTGATTTTTTTACTCATTTTTCCTCCTACGCTTAACTATTTGAACCGTCTTCTATATACACTTGGAGTATATCCTGTCGATTTTTTAAATACTCTGCAGAAATAGCTATGGTCTGAATATCCCACGGCATAACTTATATCTGAAATAGGCATATCTTCCTTTTTCAGTAATTCACATGCCTTTTCGATACGGACTTTATTTAAATATCCACTAAAACCTTCATAATTTTTTGAATTAAAATATGAAGAAAGATAATTGTAGTTATAGTTAAACTGCTTTGCTATGGTATCCAAATCCAGTGGTTCCATATAATGCTCTATAATGTATTTTGTAATATTTCCCATTATACGGTCTGTTCCGGTTATACTGTTTTCAAATACAGATTTTATTTCATCTAAAATTTCTTTTAATTCATTAAGAAACTCTGCTGCAAATATAGTCGTATCTATCCGTTCAAAATATTTTTTTCGCATTATGTCTATATCAACATCATACTCTTCCAATGTAACTATAATGCTGTATATAAAATTTTTCGCCTTATTTTTTATTTTTTCATAATCATCCCTTGCCTCTATGCATTCTTTTACATATGAATACATTTTTGTCATTGCCTTTTCGTATTCCCCATTTCTTAAATCATAAGAAAAGTCATTGTAATCAAATTTAGGAATCGTTTTTTTCTCAGTATTACAGTTATCCAAATGTAAAACCGATAAGTCTTTATAATAAAAGCCACTGTCTATTCTGCTTTCTATTTCCTCATATAGCTCTCTCACGTCCTGAATATCGTCAAAAACCCTGCTTAAGACAAAAAAGCCTTTAGGATTTCGGTGCTTAACATTTTCAGCTACTGTATGCAATCTCTCTATGATTTCCTTTTCATTACACGAATCATAATTAAACACATAAATCAAATTTCTGTTTTCTATTTCCGTTCTGGCAAAAATAACATCAATGGAATCAAATAGCTTTCTAATATCTTTTCTAAATTTAGAAACTGCATCTTCATCATTTCCAAAAACATAATTAATGTCCACACCAAATATTCTGTAATTGTTTTCTTTACAAAATTCCGGAAAATCTTCAACCATAAATATATTTGAATAACCGGAAATATACCATTCCAAAGTATGATTTAAATTAAGGTTACTATCTCCTGTAAAATTAAATCCTGGAATATTTTCCGCTGCTTTTTTAAGTGCTTCCAAAAACACTTCTGCTGTAAGGGTTGGTTTTAGTATATAATCCATTGCACCATTTTTAAGTGTTTCCTTTACGTACATAAAATCATCAAAACCACTTAATACAATTATCTGGATTTCCGGATATTTTTCATGAACAGCCTTTGTCAGTTCTACGCCATCCATAACCGGCATTACAACGTCCATTACAACTATTTGAGGTTTTATTTTTTCAAGCATTAGAAGGGCTTCCTCACCGTTGGTGGCTTCACCAACGATAAGGAACCCCTCCTTGTCCCAATTTATTAAATGTTTAATTCCCTGTCTCATAATGTATTCATCATCAACAATCAATACCTTACATAATTCTGACATTTCAATACACCTTTTCTCATTTTATTGTAAAGGTGATATTCTAAAATTAAACTTATGAACTTTTGCCTTAGGAATCTTATATATTTCCTGCACCGGAGCCCCCCAGCTGTCGTCGCCTCCGACTCCCATTTGTCTGCCCAATACACGAACCCATGTATAACTTGGATTCGGGAGTTCCTCCATATGCATTGCATTCTCAATTTCTGCAGCACTATACGGTAACACACTTCCTTCCAGAGGACTGTCAACAGAAGAAAATCTTATTCCATTGTTCTTTTCATCTGTTATTTCCATATATCTTATTCCCGTTCTGTTACCACATTCCTGTGGAATAAGATAGGAAGACATATTGTCTTTTGCCGTTGTAGCATATAGACCAAGTTTAGCTCCCTTGTTTCTGTCACAGTAGTTTTCTTCAGGACCGTTAGCAAAATAGCAAACTTTGTCAAACTGCTTTGGAAGTTTGAATTCCATTCCATATAACGGAATAGAGAAAGCTTTCTTTCCTTCCAACTCAAACTGAACATCAATAGTTCCGTCTCCGTACACTAAATATGCAATAGTACAATACCTGTCTTCTATTGGAAGTTCATATTTATAGCATATTTTCACATAGTCCTTAAGCTCTTTTTTTCTGAAGTCTATGCATTTAGCAGTCTTTCCGGCTTTGTCCCAGATTGCATATTCAAAATCAAGTCCGCATCCCTTATCATTATCCGTATAGGCTCTCACAAAGGTGGGCTTTGGAGTTCTTGTGATATATTCATTTCCTGAATACACAAGGGATATTATTCCTGCCTCCTGTTTTGAAAACATTGCGAAGAAATCTTTTCCCTCAACTCCAATATTCACATCACCATTAATAACCTTAAAGTCCTCAGCTGAAACATCAGATTTTTTCTTTTTTCCCTGTTCAAAAACCTGCTGTTCGTATCCGATTTCGAATCCGCTTTCAGCCCATTTTTCATCACCTTTTAATCTTATAGAAATATTATAAATATAAGTGCTATCCTTTGTCAAACAAAGTTCCTGCGGGATATTTAAATTGAAACGTTTTCTTTGTCCCGGTTCCACGTCAAACTCAAAATCTTTCTCCAATATCCAATTTTCTCCATCGAATATTTTAAGAATAAAATTATATTTGTTTGTATTTACAAAGAGATTCCGGTTATCAATTTCGACTTCATCTTTGTCAATTTTTACTTTTATATTCTGATACAAATACCTTACTTCCTGAACCTTAGGTGACGGTGTACGGTCTGCATATATTATTCCATCAGTACAGAAACAATAATCTGTGGCACGCTCACCAAAGTCACCACCATATTTAAGTACCTTTTTGCCATTCTCTTCTACCTGAATAGCCTGATCTATATAATCCCATATAAATCCACCCTGGTACATATCATACTTATCTTCTAAATCTGTATACAGATGCATTCCTCCACAGGAATTTCCCATGGCATGAGTGTATTCACAGTTAATATATGGTTTTTTTGGATCATTCTCCAAATATTCCACTACATCCTGCGGTTTTGCATACATTCTGCTTTCCATATCTGTAATATGATCAAACTTTCTGTTCCAGACTACACCTTCATAGTGAACTAATCTGGTATTGTCTTTTTCATGAAGATATTTTGAAGTTGCTTCAAGAACTGTTCCTGCATAGGATTCATTTCCTAAAGACCACATTAAAATACACGGATGGTTCTTATCTCTTTCATACATGGATCTTGTTCTGTCCAGTATAGTTTCCTTCCATTCCTCATGATCTCCCGGAACATTCCATGAAGGTTCAATTTCTCCCATTTTCTGCCATGAACCGTGGCTTTCCATATTAGTCTCATCAATAAGATAAATACCATATTCGTCACAAAGTCTGTACCAAAGGCTCTGATTTGGATAATGTGATGTTCTCACTGCATTTATGTTATTTCTCTTCATGAATTTAATATCATAAAGCATCTCTTCTTTTGTTATTGCCCTACCACGTGTAGCACTAAACTCATGTCGGTTTACACCCTTAAATATAATTCGTTTTCCATTAAGACACATAATCTTATTCTTAATTTCGAACCTTCTAAATCCATACTCTGTAGATGCAATTTCAATTATTCTTTCTTCTTTATCCAGAACATACACAACAAGCTCATATAAGTTAGGTTCTTCGCCACTCCACGGTTTAAGATTGTTCAATTTATTTTCAAACTGGATATCCTTTGCCGTTGTTCCTTCACAAAGAGTTTTTTCATTACCATTAGGTGTTTTTATATTAATCTTAAATTTATTGTCTGTACTTCCCGTAAATTTAATTTTACTCTTTAGTAAAGCACTGTTATTCTTATAATCAAAATCCGCCCTGAAATCTAAATCATATACATGTGTTTCAGGCTCGGCATAAATATATACATCTCTGAAAATTCCTGAAAATCTCCAGAAATCCTGATCCTCTATCCAGCTTGCACTGCTTCTTTTATATACTTCAACTGCCAGTTTATTATCTTTTTCTTTGACATAATCTGTTATGTCAAATTCTGACGGTGTAAAAGTATCCTCCGAATATCCAATAAATTCGCCGTTTAACCATACATAAAAAGCTGTCTCCACTCCCTGAAAAGAAATAACTGTTCTTTTTTTCTTCAGAGAATCATTGAGGTCAAAATATTTAACATAACTGCCTACGGGATTATATGTTTCAGATACCTGTGGTGGACGCATTTCTTCCCTACCGTCCCATGGATACATTGTATTAATATACTGGCATCTGTCGTAGCCCTGAAGTTGAATATGTCCCGGCACCTGTATTTTATCAAACCCTTCAAGAGAAGCACCTGTTTTATAAAAATCTGCCTTTCTTAATCCCGGATTTTCAGCATATGAGAAATCCCATTCTCCATTTAAGCACTGAACTAATCCGCTATTGCTTTTTTCATAAGCTTCAACACTTTCATATATTCTGTGGTCTGAATGAGCATCCATTCTGTTTATTCTGAAAACTTCAGGATCAGACAACCAGTCCAGTGTTGGTATCACTGTAGTTTTTTTCATTTCTGCCTCCTATAGGTTAACCTTTTACGGAACCTGTCATTCCCTGTACAAAGTTCTTCTGCATCAGGAAGAATATTAATGCTGTTGGAATTGTTGCTATTACTACCCCTACCATCATCATGCCGTAGTCAGGTGTATAAGAAGAACCTAATGCTGACAAAATAAGTGGTAAAGTTTTCTTTTCAGGTGACTGTAATGAAATTAACGGCCACATGTAGTTATTCCAACTTGTCATAAATGTAACAATAATTGCTGCTGCATATGTCGATTTCATTGTTGGTATAAATATTCTTGTAAATATTCCGAATTCTCCAAGTCCGTCAAGTCTTGCTGCTTCAACAAGATCCTTTGGAAATGTCTGGGCATTCTGTCTGAAGAAGAATATTAAAAATGCTGTTGCAATAGCAATTATAATAACTGAACCCGGTGTGTTGATTCCTAAAATGTTAAGTACCGGTATGTTATTAAAGTTTCCAAACAACTGGAACAATGGAATCATCAATGCTGCAAAAGGTATCATCATTGATACAAGAATTACGCTGAATACTCTGTCTCTTGCCTTAGATTTATATATTTCAAATGCATAACCAGCAGCTGATGAAATAATCATAGCAAGGGTTGTTGTAATTACTGCTATAACAAGAGAGTTTTTAAATGCCTGAAAATAATTCAAATCAGATGCCATTAATGATTTGAAATTTTCAACAAGATGTCCACCTATCATCAATGTTCCCTTGCTGACATCTACTGATTTGTTTGTAGCCGCAACAATCATCCAATAGAATGGAAATATTGAAATAATGCTTAGTATTATTAAAATAACGTATTGTAAAACACTTAATGTTTTTCTTTTAATCATTCCTGTCACCTACTTTCATCTGGATAAAGGACAATACAACTACCAAAATTACGATTACATAAGATATTGCTGCTGCATATCCAAAGTTTGAATTATACTTAAACATTGTATTGTAAATATACTGTGAAATAGTAATTGTTGCATTTGCTGGACCACCGTCTGTAATGTTTACTACTTCATCAAACAACTGTAATGTACCTATTGTAGAGTTAATTGTCGTAAATAAAATAATAGGTTTCAACATTGGTAATGTAATATATTTAAATCTTGCAAATGCTGATGCTCCATCAATCTGAGCTGACTCGTATATTGAATCATCAATTCCCTGCATACCTGAAAGATAGAAAACCATGTTATATCCTGTCCATCTCCATGTTATTGCAAGTATAATAAGAATTTTTGCCCAAATCGGATTTGTAATCCACTGGATTGGCTCATTTATAAGATGAATGTTCATTAATAAAGAGTTTATAATTCCGTCGTTTGCAAATAAGCTTTTGAATGTAATGGCATATGCTACCAGAGATGTTACACATGGTAAAAATATTGCCGTTCTGAAAAATCCTCTGAATTTCAGTTTTTTATTGTTTAACATTGATGATATTGCAAGTGCAAGAATTATCATTATAGGCACCTGAATAATCAGATATAATACTGTATTAAATAATGCCTTCTTAAATGTTTCATCTGTTAATAATCTTTTATAATTGGATAATCCCGTAAATGTCAGATTACTTCCCATTCCTGTTTTTAAGGAAAGTAAAAATGACTGAACCATAGGATAAAAAACAAATAAAACTATTAGAATAAATGCCGGTATTACGAACGCCCAGCCTTTTCTGTTCAATTTAGGACTCATTCCGCTGCCACGGCTGATTGCCTTGTTTTTTTTCACTTTATTGCTACCCATTGTAACGCAGCCTCCTTTTTTTGCTACTGAACTGTACCTTATATAGAATAAACCCGATGTCCACATTATGACGAACATCTTTGTGAATATCGGGTTTTTCTATCTGTTATATTCTGACAATGTGTTTACTGTACTGCTGCTTCAATTTTGCTCTGATATGATTTTAATGTCTTGTCCATGTCAGCTCCGCCAACAATTGCTGATACAGCTTCAGTCATCATGTCTTCGATTGCATATGTATGTAATCCGTAATTTACTGAAGGAACTTTTGCTGTCCATGATGCAAGGTCACCGAATACTTCCTGTCCACCAAAGAAATCGTCTTTATCTTTGTATGCCTGACAATCTGATGCCTTATTTAATGTACTTACAAGACTGATGTCTTTTGCCAATGAGTTCATAATATCTGCATTGCTTCCAAATGTTTTTGCAAGGAAGTCTGCTGCCAATTCGCTGTTTCCTGTATTCTTTAATACATACCAGCCTGCACCACCGATTGAAGATGCATTCACTGATGATGAGTTTGATCCCATTCTTGGGAATGCTGCTACTGCCCATTTTCCACTCTGATCTGTTGCTGCCTTAATTGAAGGTGCAATCCAGCATCCTGTAATAACTGATGCTACGTCGCCATTGTTGAATGCTCCAACAAACTGATTCCAGTCAGATGTCTGTTTTGTAATTCCTGCATCAACCAAATCTTTATAAATCTTGATTGCGTCTTTCATTGCCTGATTGTTTGAAACAGTTACTTTTCCGTCCTTATCTGTATACCATGCACCTGCACTCTGTAACATCATACGTATCTGTCCAATGTCACTTGGGTCAAGTGTACACATGTATTTTCCTGTTTTTTCCTTAACTTTCTTTCCGATTTCAATGTATTTTTCCCAAGTAATATCTTTAAGATCATCTGCCTTATATCCTGCCTGCTCTAAAATATCTGTTCTGTAGAATAATCCTGCAACACCACTGTCAAATGGAACACCGTAAACTTTTCCGTTAATATTGTTTACTCCTGTTTTGTACTCTGCAAAGTCGTCGTTCTTGATAACTGATGATAAATCATAAAATTCATCTTCATATGACTGTAAGTATCCCTGAATTCTGTAATCTTCAATAAGAACTACATCTGGAAGTCCGTCATAAGATTTTGATGAAAGACTTGTGTTTAATTTTGCAACTATATCATCCTGTGCCATAGTTACTACATTAATTTCTGCATCTTTATCAATGCCCTTATAAATTTCTGCTGCTTCTTTAGCTGCCTTAATGTTAAATGCTTCATCCCAAGCCCATACTGTAATCTTCTTGCTGTTCTTTGATGATGCACTCTTGCTGCTTCCTGAGCTTCCACATCCTACTAAACCAAATGCAAGGACTGCTGCCATTGCAAATGCTGCTACCTTCTTTAATCTCATATAATTTTCCTCCTTCTCGTTTCTCGAGTTATCTTGTAATTAAATGTTATCATGGATTTTTATATTCTGTTAGAACATAGTTTAGTATGATTTGTACAATTTTACATTTTTTTAACATTTAATTTGTACAAATTTGGATGTTTTTTGTACTTTTTTCAGTTTATTTAGACTATTTTCATTTGAAACGATTAAATATTTTCAATGTAATACAGTCTCGAATCAAAGTCTCCCATAAGTCTGATATCTTCATTAACTCCGGAACCGGCAAAGCCTTCCTTTAAATTAATTCCTGCCTCCATCATCAGATTGCCATAGCCTGTATAGTCTTCCTTTTCCCCTTCTATATATCTAAAACCGTCACTATTCTCCTTAATCTGTTCTGCTTTTGCGTAATGAGCTAACTCTTCTGCGTTATGATATACATTTCTGTTATGGAAATGGTATTTCTTTTCACCGTCTAATCCCTTAGGTCTGAAATTTAAAAACTGGTCATTTGGCTTTATGATTTTTTGTAACAGCATGCCTACTGCCTTTGTTTTGTCAGCATTTACACATGTCCACTGATATACATTGTTGCTGTCACTGTCCAAAGAATTCTCATAAGGAGATGTACCTCTATAAAATTTTCCAAACTGCAGTGTATCTCTCCACTTCTTATATTCTTCTATCTGATTCTTTATATAGAATAAATCTTCCCTGTCTGCCTTTGTCAAATCATACTCGTAACCAAGAACCCCAAAACATGCCACATTATATCTTGTATCAATTGGTGTAGTTCTAAGTGTCTGATGGTTAGGACAGGCTGACACGTGTGCCGACACAGTTGACATTGGATAACCATAGCTATATCCATTTTGAATATTTACACGACATATTGCATCTGTATTATCACTTGCCCATATTTGTGGAAAATAGCACAGCATTCCAAGATCAAATCTGTTTCCGCCACCACAGCATCCTTCAAACAGAATATCAGGAAATCTCTTTGTCAAAGTCTCAGCCATTTTATAAAAGCCTAAAACATATTTATGTGCCACTTCTCCCTGATTACCGGCTTTAAGATTTTTTGAGTAGTAATCTGAAAAAATTCTGTTCATATCCCATTTTACGTAAGAAATATTTGCACTGTTTAATACATTGCTGATTGCCTCAATCATATAGTTGCATACTTCATCGTTAGTAAGGTCAAGTATACACTGATTTCTTCCTTCTGAATGCTGTCTGTTCGGATTTTCCAATACCCATTCAGGATGTTCTTTATATAAATTACTGTTTTTATTTATCATTTCAGGTTCAATCCAGATTCCAAAATCCAGTCCTAAATCATTTATTTTATTTACAAGACCTGTCAGACCATTTGGGAGTTTTTCATCATTAACAAACCAGTCTCCAAGACCGCTTGTATCATCATTTCGGTTGCCAAACCATCCGTCGTCCATAACAAACAACTCTATACCAACCTGTTTTCCAGCCTTAGCAAGGTTTATAAGCTTTTCCTCTGTTATGTCAAAATAGTTTGCCTCCCAACTGTTAAGTAAAACCGGACGCTGTTTATATTTCCATGCTCCTCTTACAATATGTTCTCTTACAAAATGATGCATATTGTGGCTCATTCCATTGTATCCATCCTTAGAATAAGTAAACACTGCTTCCGGAGCTTCCAACTTTTCTCCCGGATTTAGTTCTATTTCCATTGATTGAGGGTTAATGCCTGATACGAATCTTGTCTTATTAAAAGAACATGCTTCCATTGATTCATAATGATTGCCACTATAAATCAAATTAGTTCCAATGCATTCACCAAAATCTTCCGTAGTTTCTTCTCTTGAAATCATTACAAAAGGATTAGCCCTGTTGGAAGATGTTCCTGCATAAGAATAATTTGTAAATCTTCCTGCTCCAACCCTGGTGGTATGTTTATTCATTTCATTAGCCCATGAACCGTTAAATGTAGTCATTACATAATTTGTTCCAAATAAATCAAGCTGCATACTCATTAATCTTTTAACTTTTACCGGATTTTTTCCATTATTTCTTATTACTGCACATCTTGTAATCACATCACAGTCTTCATATACATAATAATGTAATTCCAGTGCTAATTTATCTATGCCACTATTATCTTCCAATGTAATACACAAATGATCCACGTTGTTATTTTCATCATATGAGCCCGGCAAAGTGTCAAACTTTTCTTTGCCTTTTTCTATAGATGCACTTCTAAAAACAAAGTCATTTGTGTATCCGCCATCACTTCCCACTACTTCTACAAATGGCTCCCTTATGTCTCCCTTTCCATAGGATGACATTTCCAGTCTCATGTTTTCCAAAGAATAGGATAGTTCTTCCTGATTATAAGCTACCGTATTTCCCGGCATAAATGTATGTCTTTCCATAAGTGGTGCAAAGCTTTCAATATTTATTTTCTTTCCGTAATATAAATGTTCTAACTGTCCCGTTTTAAGAACACGAAAGGCATATGTTGTTCTGTTTGTGTGTAAAGCAAATTCTCTATTATCTGTTTTAAAAATCATGGTAAGTCTCCTTTCCTTCTAACTGCATTTTTATATAGAAAGTTTGTCATTTTGATGTTTTTTTGTCAATTTAATATCTTCATATGAATTTGGATTATCTTCACATTATATAAATACAAAAAAAACAACAGCCACTAAACTGTTGTTTTCTCTTACATTATTCTTCTACGGTAAATTTTAATTTTATATCGAATTTGTATTCCTCATCCGGTTTTAATATTGCCGATTCAAATTTTTTTTCATTTATATGATTCGGGAAGAACTGCGGTTCCAGACAAAAAGCATCTCTCCTGTCATATATTGCATCTCCCTTTCCTTTTTCATTTGAAAGAAAATTAGCAGTATACAACTGCATTCCCGGGGTATTGGTATATAATTCCATTACTATGCCTGTGTTGTCTCCTTTCGCTTTTGCCGCCTTTCGCATATTGTGAGACTCTCCATTAATTACAAAATTGTGATCATAACCTGTTCCAAATGTAAGCTGCTGATCTTCTTTTTCAAAGTCTTCACCTATTGTTTTTTTCTTTGTAAAATCAAAAGGTGTATTTTTGACGCTTCTTATTTCACCTGTTGGAATTGAAGCCGAAGAACCCATAGGTGTAAAATAATCTGCATATATCTTTAATTTATGATTAAATACCTTTCCTGTACCCTGTCCGTTTAAATTGTAATATGAATGATTAGTAAAGTTTGCAATTGTAGTCTTATCTGTATTGCCTCTAAATGACAAAATAACTTCATTGTCGTCAGTTACTGTGTATGTAAGTCTCATATGAAGGTTTCCCGGGAAACCCTGTTCTAAATCCCCACTTGTCATTTCAAATGATAGACTGTTTTTATCCTCACCACATTTAGTCCAAATCTGTTTTTCCGTGCTGTTTTTGCTACCGCTGTGAAGATTGTTATCTCCATCATTTGCCTCAAGGTTATATGTAACTCCCTCTATAGAACATTTTGCATCTGCAATCCTGTTGGCATTTCTACCAACATTTGCTCCAAAACATGCATTTCCCTTTTCATATTCCACGGCACTGTCATATCCTAAAACCACATCCACCGGTTTACCGCTTTTGTCCGGTACTTCAATGGCAACTAGCGTTGCGCCAAAATCCGAAACCTTTATCTTTAATCCGTTTTTATTTTCAATAGTGTATAAATTAGTTTCCGTTCCATTAGATATTTTTCCAAAACTTTCTTTCTTCATTTTGTCTCCTCCTGTTAATATGTATTGCCCACTCCATTCTGCAGGCGGCTGTTCGTCGAAAACATTTATAGAAAATGAACTATTTATGTGTTTCGCTTAATTAGATTGCATGCCATTTTTATTCGCATAGGTGCATTCTTGCTTAAGTTAGAATGGGCAAATAAAATATTCACTCCATACTGCCCCATTTCATAAGCCGGTGCGTGAACTGTTGTAAGTTCAGGTGTTGTATATTTACAAATCTCACTATCGTCAAAACCTATAACCGAAACTTCGTCAGGAACTTTTATATTGTTTTCAGTTAAAGCCTTTATGGCACCTATAGCTATCTGGTCACTGGCAGCAAATACTGCTGTTGGAACATTGTTATCCTTAATTAATTCCTGCATCATCTCATAGCCGGACTCAACTGTATATGTTCCGATTTTTAACATATCACTGTAGTCAAAGTTTCTTGATTCACAAAACTCACAAAAATATCTCTTTCTGTCATCTTCAAATTCCGTATTCTCATCAAGATATTCTCTACCTGCAAGAAATGCAATTCTTTCGTGACCCTTTCTTTCTAAATATTCCATTACGTCATATACTGCCTTTTTAAAATCCATTGTTATTGATGTGGCAAGATAGTTTTTTATAGGCATATCAAGAAAAACAATATTTTCAGTTATTCCAATTAAGTTCTTAATTTCCTTATCACTAAACTTTCCGATACATATAAGTCCGTCCACATTTTCAATCTGTCCCATGTAATCTACATCAGTTTTAAATGTACGTATTATCTGGACACTGTTTTTCAGGCAAAAATCCTCTACTCCTTTTCTTATGTCTAAATAGTAACTGTCCTGAGTTTCCTGCTCCGGGGAAAACCATTGCAAAATTCCAAGTTTAAATGTGGCTTTATTTCCCTTTGGTATTTTCTTATAACCCAATTTCTTCGCTGTTTCTATTACTTTCTGTTTTGTCTCTAAAGACGCTGACAGGGTTGAGTCATTATTTAATATTCTGGATACTGCAGCGGCACTGACACCTGAAAGTTTTGCTATATCTTTTATTGTTGCCATACAAGCCTCCGTAACTTTATTTTTAGTCTATTATACAGGAATTTTTAGAATTTTACTACTTTTTTATTTTATTTAGTAAATTTTTATTGATTTTTTAGTAAATTTATTATATATTTACTAAAAAAGAATATGTTACGGAGGAATATAATATGTATAAAAGTAATTTAATTTTTGAAAAACTGGTAAGCCAAGAGCTTGATTCATCATTGTCAACTCTTTACATTAATACGGAAGATGTATTGTCTGTTCAAAGAAAGCGTTATGAAAATGCCATAAAACAGCATAACTCTATCTTTGGAGAAAAGGACATTGAAATCTACAGTGCTCCCGGAAGAACTGAGGTTGGAGGCAATCACACAGACCACCAGCACGGTGAGGTACTTGCTGCTTCTGTTAACCTTGACGCTATTGCCATTGTTTCAGACAACTCTGACAATATGATAAAAATTGTGTCCGAAGGATATTCACCTGTGGAAATTGATTTAGATGATATTTCTTATTCTGAAGACGAAAAAGAAACCACATTATCTTTAATTAAAGGTATTTTAAATGGATTTATTGAACGTGGTTTTAAAATCGGTGCTTTTAATGCTTACATAACAAGTGATGTTTTAAATGGGGCAGGTCTTTCTTCTTCTGCCGCTTTTGAAACTTTAATTGGAACAATCCTTTCAGGTCTTTATAATGACATGAAAATTTCTCCAATTGACATTGCGATTATAGGACAATATGCAGAAAATAAATTTTTTGGAAAGCCTTGTGGTTTGATGGATCAAATGGCCTGTTCCGTTGGTGGCTTTGTTCACATTAATTTTGAAAATCCAGATAAGCCTGTTGTTGAGCAGGTTAAATTTGATTTAGATAAAGAAGGTTATTGTCTTTGCATCGTTGACACAAAAGGATCCCACGCAGATTTAACTGAGGATTATGCAATGATTCCTCTTGAAATGAAAGAAGTTGCTTCTAAAATGAACAAGGAAGTTCTCGGTGAAATAGACAGCAATGATTTCTTCAAAAAACTTCCGGAAATTGCAAAGGAAGTAAGCCCAAGAGCGCTTCTCCGTGCAATACATTTCTTTAATGAAAATAAACGCGTAGAGTTAGAAACTGATGCTCTTTTAAAGGAAAACTTCGAAGAGTTTTTGAAATTAGTTAAAGCTTCAGGAGATTCTTCATACAAGTGTCTTCAAAATATTTACTCACCAAAGGATGCTAAAAACCAGCCTATTGCTTTAGCCATTACAGTAAGCGAAGCCTTTTTAGGAAACAATGGTGTGTGCCGTGTTCACGGTGGTGGCTTTGCCGGTACTATTCAAATTTTTGTTAAGAAGAATTTTGTGTCATCATATAAAAATTATATTGAGCAGATATTTGGCGAAGGCTCATGTCATATTTTAAATATCAGAGGTATTGGAGGTGCTAAGGTATGTTAGATTTTTATATTAAACAACTTGTAGACTACGGCGTTTCATCAGGACTTATTCCTGAAAATGAAAGAGTATACTCTACTAATCTGTTACTTGAAATATATGGAAAAGACAATTTTAGCGACCCTGATATTAGTGAGACTTCCCTGCCTTTAGATGAAATATTAAACAATCTTTTAGATATTGCCGTTGATGAAGGCTTAATAGAGGATAGTGTAACTTACAGGGATTTGTTTGATACCAAATTAATGAACTGCATTACCCCCCGCCCTTCACAACTGCAAAACAGATTCTGGTTTCTTTATGAGACCTCCCCTAAAGAAGCAACTGATTTCTATTATGATTTCAGTCAAAATACCAATTACATCAGAAGAGACCGCATTGCCAAGGATTTAAAATGGAAAGTTCCGTCTGAATATGGGGATATCGACATAACAATTAATTTATCAAAGCCTGAAAAGGACCCTAAATTAATTGCAGCAGCAAAAAATGCTCCATCATCGGGCTACCCTAAATGCCTTCTTTGCCGTGAAAACGAAGGCTACGCAGGAAACACTAACCACCCTGCCAGACAAAATCACCGTATAATTCCTTTAAGACTTGGTAATTCTGACTGGAACATGCAGTACTCACCTTACGTTTATTATAATGAACACTGTATTGTATTTAACAACAGACATACTCCAATGAAAATTGATACTTCAACATTTGTTAAACTTTTTGATTTTGTCAAAATGTTCCCTCACTATTTTATAGGTTCAAATGCTGACCTTCCGATAGTTGGCGGTTCAATATTAAGTCACGATCATTTTCAGGGTGGGCACTATACTTTTGCCATGGCTAAGGCTAAATCAGTATTTTCTTTTGAAGTACCTGAATTTAATAACGTTTCCTGCGAAGTCCTTAAATGGCCTCTCTCTGTCATAAGACTTAAATCAGACAGCACTGAAGACATTGTAAGACTAGCTTCACATATATTAGTCAAATGGAGAAATTATACTGATGAGGATGCCTTTATCTTTGCAAATACAGATGGGAAACCACACAATACAATTACTCCGATTGCCCGCTTTAGAGATGGTATGTATGAATTGGACCTGGCGTTAAGAAATAACATTACTACTCCTGAACATCCATTAGGTGTGTACCATCCACATGAAAAGCTTCATCACATTAAGAAAGAAAACATTGGTCTTATTGAAGTAATGGGTCTGGCTGTTCTTCCTTCAAGACTTAAAAATGAGATGAATCTTTTAGCAGAATACATCATCAAGGGAAAAGATATATCCGGCAATGAAGCTATCGCCAAGCACGCTGATTGGGCCAATGAAATCCTTTCCACCAGACATGACATTACTTCTGAAAATGTTATGGAAGTCTTAGAAACTGAAATTGGAAAAGTGTTTGTAAAGGTTCTTGAGGATGCCGGCGTGTACAAATGTACTCCTGAGGGGTTGGAGTCGTTTAAGAAGTTTATAGGCATATTATAGTAACATTTATATTGTTTTTTTCAAGCCTGAAATTTTTGGATTTCAGGCTTTTGTGTTGCTTTTCGTCCCCAGATTTTCTTATTTTTTTGACCTTTCCTTTAATTTCAGGTCTTGCAGTTTCCGACTGTTGTTCAGCATTTGCTCTGCATTTATTTACTGAATAATTTATATCTTCTTTAGTGTATGGTTTACTGGGATTTATTTTGTAAAGCCTGCCTTTAGTTGATTTCTGTATCTTCTTAACTACAGTTTTTGTATTTCCGGTTACGGAAAAATAAACTACAAGAACTTTCCTGCTCTAAGTTCGTATCTTTTAGCCGGTCTGCACACTAACACCGCTATAAAAATCAGCACTGCCGTTGTTGACAGACTTAACGGATAAGCCAGCATTATAGTTTTAAAATTTCTGTGCAATGGGAATACTGTATAAATCCACACTATTCTCACAACGCAAACTCCTATAATTGTAAGAATCGCCGGTATAAGGGAAATTCCAAATCCCCTTAAGTATCCCGACATATTCTCATAAATCATACTAAATATGTATGCGAAGAATATTATTAATAATCTTGTGTATCCAATTTCTATAACCTGCTGATTATTATTGAAAATTGCAAGCAGGCTTTTACCTGTAAGAAGTACCACTGCAATAATTGCTGCTGATGCAATTGCATCCTCTATTATGCATAATAGCAGGGTTTTCTTACAACGTTTAACATTTCCTGCACCATAATTTTGTGACGTAAATGTAGTACATGCCTGACTAAATGAATTAAGTACAAAGTAAGCAAACATTTCAATATTTAAGGCTGCACTTGAAGCTGCTATAACAATAGTTCCAAGGCTGTTTATTGCTGCCTGAATTACAATGTTTGCAATTGCAAATACTCCGCTTTGAATTCCTGCCGGCAAACCAATACGCATAATTTTTCCAAAGGTGTCCTTTGAAAACCTCAAATCATTTATATCAACGTGAATAAGCTTGTCTGTTTTTCTCAACTTTATAAACAAAACTGTGGAACTTACCACGTTTGCAATAACTGTGGCAATTGCTACTCCATTTACCGTCATATGCAATACAATAACGAAAAACAGATTAAGTAAAACATTCAAAACACCTGAAATTGCCAGTGCCTGAAGAGGTACTTTTGTATCACCTATGCTTCTAAAAATTGCCGCCTCAAAATTGTACAAGAGAATAGCCGGCATTCCCAACAAATATATTCGCATATATAGTAAAGCCAGTTTAAATACATCTGATGGTACATTTAAAGATTTTAGCAAATATGCTATGCCTAATTCTCCAACTATAGTCACGAGTATGCCACCTATTACTGCCATGACAATCGATGTATGTACTGCTTTTTTTACTGTCTTGTTATCTTTGTGACCTACTGCATTGGCAATAACTACATTTGCACCTAATGCAATTCCTATAAAAAGATTTAAAATGAGTCCTACTATTGGGCTGTTAGCACCGACAGCTGCCACTGAAAGCGTGCTGTTTTTTCCCGTAAAATTACCAACAATTGCAATATCTGATGCATTAAACAACTGTTCCAAAATTCCTGTTGCTGCTACCGGGAGAGCAAATTGTGGAAGTTTATTCCAAATGGACCCCTGTAGCATATCCATTTTCTTTGATTCACTCTTTTCTTTCAAAACCTGCCTCCTAATTAAGTAATTTTTTTACTGCGTCATATGTCAAATCATATACAGTATTTTTTATAAAACTGACTCCTGCATTTTCCATTGCCAGCTTTTGTTTTTCCGTAACTACGGTGTATGGATATATTCCAAACATAAATGGCAAAAAAGCATATATAAATTCATCTTTTTTTGCTCATCCATATCCAGTCTGAATTTTGTCAGAAAATCTCTCATCGTTTCCAAAGTTCTGCCATAAGTAATTTTAAATTCAGTTAACATTTCTATTCGGCTGTTTTCCTCTAAATCATAGTGATTCATTGATAATATTTTTAAAAGCTGATGCTTCTTATCCAGAGTTTCTGCCATAGCCCTCGCCATACCGTCATTATTTTTTTCAATGAAAGTCTGAATAATTCTAGGAGCCGTTCCCCACCAAACCGGGTATCTTATATATACTTTATCACAGCTGTCAACCCTGCTTAAATCATTAGCTATTTCAAGTCTTGCTTTTTTATCCTTCATTTCCCTATTGGCACGACAATTATCATTGCTATAATCTATATCATCTGATGTATATTCATGTTTTGGCTCTATCTCTAAAATATCTGACTTTAGATTTTCAGCAATTTTTTGTGCCACTTTTTTTGTATTTCTGGTTACCGAAAAATACACCACTATGGTATCCGTTTTTTTGTCTGTATCAGGCTGAGCGGCAGTTGTGTTTTATTCCTTTTATTAATTTCTTGAACACTTTTCCGCATCAATTGCCAATACAAACATTAATACATACAAGGCATCCTCTGGTTTTGAAATGTCTAATACATATGTATCTGTCATTCGTAGCAGTTCCTTTGATATTTCGGCAATTTTATTACCATGACTATCCACTATGGTATAGTCCCATTCCATAAAACTTCCGTCTATATGCCATCCGTTAAAATCAATATTATATTTTTGTTTTATAAAGGTAAATTCTTTACTAATGCACCCAATATAATTATTTTTTTCATAGATTTCAAACTTAGGCAACAATGTCAGCACCCTTTCTTTTACCGTGCCTATTTCACTTCCATACCTATCAAAAATTTTCAAACAATGCCCCCAGGACAACTGTCCTTTTACAACATATACTGTATTTCCCGATTCATCATATATATCATAGCTGTCAAACCATGAAAAGAATCTCTGTTTAAATAATAATTTCATATAGTTTTATCCCTTTCGTTGATTTTATGGTAGTTTCCATTTTCATTCATCATAATTCATACAGACCTCCCTCAATGTAAGATACATCGCCTGATGTTCTGAATCAATACAATGTAAAGGTTGCATATTTTTAATTCATCTGTAAATCGTCTTGCATCATCCTTCCTGATTGCAGTAATGCGATTTATTGGTTTCGCCAAAGCTGCCATATCATCACCCCTTTTACTTTTAATAGCCTGCTTTTCATTTCTTTTTCTACTCATATTCTACCATCCCATTTTTTAATAATCATTGATTTTTCTTATTGTGTTTTGCTTATCTCTATGTTATTCTCTCATATATGCGGAACGGATTTTAAATGGGATTTTAAGCAAACGATCTTTAGTTCCCAAATTTATGATAATGCATAAGTCAAAATATTCATAATTAAATACTTGGAGGATAACAAAAAAATGAAAAATCATAATAGTAATAGAAGTTCTTTTTCCGGAAAGATAGGTTTTGTTCTATCAGCTGCAGGAGCTTCAGTAGGTCTTGGAAATATATGGCGATTTCCATATCTTGCTGCTAAATATGGTGGCGGAATTTTTTTATTAATTTATATTTTACTGGCACTTACATTTGGTTATACAATGATTGTTGCAGAAACATCCATAGGGCGAATGACTAAGAAAAGTCCTGTAGGTGCTTTTAATTTTTTCAGTAAATCACGCTGGGCATCTTTTGGTGGATGGATTAATGCCATTATTCCACTTCTTATAGTTCCCTATTATTCAGTAATTGGAGGATGGGTAATCAAGTACCTTGTAGAATATGTTATTGGCGACGGTAAACGTCTTGCCGGAGATGATTATTTTGCTTCATTTATTTCAAGTGGCTTTTCCACAGAACTTTGCTTTGTAGTATTTACAATGATTACTTTAATTATTATATATGCAGGTGTTCGTAACGGAATAGAACGTGTTTCAAAATTCATGATGCCAATATTAGTAGTTTTATCAATAATCATTATGATTTACTCTGTGACAAGACCGGAAGCAATAGATGGTGTTAAATACTTCCTCGTTCCTAACCTCAAGAATTTCTCCTGGATGACAGTTGTTGCTGCCATGGGGCAGATGTTCTATTCCCTCTCAATAGCAATGGGAATACTCATAACTTTTGGCTCATACATGAAAAAAGATGTTTCTATTGAGGAATCAACTAAGAACGTAGAAGTTTTCGATACTGCAATAGCAATTATGGCTGGATTAATGATTATACCTGCGGTATTTGCTTTTTCAGGCGGAGATCCTAAAGCTTTAAATGCCGGTCCATCACTTATGTTTATTACAATTCCTAAAATGTTTGAGGAAATGGGATTAAGTACAGTTGTAGGAACTTTATTCTTTACACTTGTATTATTTGCAGCATTAACAAGTTCAATTGCACTGTCAGAAAGCTCCGTCTCAACCTTTGAAGACCAATTTGGTTGGAGCCGAAAAAAAGCAACTGTAATCGTAGGTGCAATTATGTTAGTTCTTGGAAGTCTTTCCTCCCTTGGCTATGGTCCGTTAGCGTGTGTTAAAATTATTGGTATGCAGTTTTTGGATTTCTTTGATTTCTTAACGAATTCAGTTATGATGCCTATTGCTGCCCTTGCCACATGTCTTCTCGTGTCAAGAGTTATCGGTCTCAAAAAAATTGAAGAGGAAGTTCTTCACGGAGAGGGTTCCTTTAAGAGAAAGAAAATATTCAATTTTATGATTAAATACTTATGCCCAATATTTGCTGTAATAATATTAATCAGTTCAGTTGCCAACGCTTTAGGGTTAATTACAATATAATTTTTATCATATATTCTGCCACACATTACAAAACCGACAGAAATAATAACAATCGTAAAATGCTGTTGTACATCACCGTACAACAGCCTAATATTATTTAATCTGCTTTTCTGAAATTTTTTTAAATACATCATCCACATATCTGTTTTTTGCTATACACAGAAATAACACTACTCCTAACGTATTTAAAATCACATCATCTATATCCGTTGCATGCATAGGGAAAATTGTAATTTCTGTAATAATAATGGCAGTGAGTATCTATTTTTCAAGACATCGATTATCACCGCCTTCTCTCTGTTGCTGAGAGTACTCTGATCGATGTCTGGGTCTTTTTTAATACATTTATCGTTTCTTTAAGAATATCTATTTCTAACTGCATATCTTGTATTTGAGCCTTCAACTGATTTATTTCATCAGAAGAAATATCTGTACTTGAAACAGAACCTTCTACTAATGTTCCCGGAGTAATGTTTTTGTGATTCATAAGACCTAATGTACCTTCTTTTAAATAACGTTTTCGCCATTGATAAATACTAGCTCTACTATACCCAATGTCTTCTGAAACATATTTTATATTTTCTCCGAGCTCATAGCAACGGTGAATTGCATCTAATTTTACTTCTAATGGAGGATTGCGAGGATGATCAGGAGGATTATTAATTACAGGATATTCTTTCCTTGTTTTGGGTGGGGTATTTTCCTCAGCAATCCATGTGTACAGATTTCTACGTGTTGGATACCCTAGAATCCTAATAGTTTCAGTTACAGACTCTGTTTGATGATATATCCGTAGTGCAATATCTTTTTGTTCTTTTGAATACATAAAAAGGCTCCTTTCGAAGCCCTATAGTAGTCCAGAATTTTGTCCGCACCCTCCTCTCACAAATTTAAAACGCTGTTTTTTCTTTTTTCTAGTGCATATAAATGCAATCAAAACAATAACTGCATATAGCACAATAAATGTGCTAATATGTAAATCAATAATAAACATTCTGCTCTCCTTTACTTATCCCAAATATGTTCATCCTTATTTAGTCTGATTTTCCATAATCTTTTCCATATATAAATAATAGTCTTCAAGGTTCGGTTCAACTAAATATTTGCTTTCTTTTTCTCCACTTTCATCAATAAACCTTATTTTAATTCCACCATCTACTGATGTCAGTCCACCTACCAGATATTTGGAATTATACTTTTCCACCTCTATTTTATCTATCTTTTCTTCGTATACAATGCTCTCTATTTCTTTTAATAATTTACTCGGCGTTCCATTTTTTATTAATTTACCATTATGTAAAAATAATATATTATTAGCTATGTATTCTATATCGGAAACGATATGAGTAGAAATAATTACAATTTTTTCCAAACTTATTTTTGCCATAAGGTTTCGTATTCTTATTCTCTCTTTTGGGTCTAAACCAGCAGTTGGTTCATCTAATATTAATATTTGTGGATCATTTAATAGTGCCTGTGCAATTAATATTCTCTGTTTCATGCCTCCGGAGAAACCACCAATTTTACAATTTTTTTCATCATACAGGTTAACAAATTTCAGAACATTATTGATTGTCTCACTTATTACTTTTTTATTTATTCCCTTCAAGTTTGCCATATAATTCAGGAATTCCCACGCTGTAAAATTTTCATACATTCCCTGTTGCTGTGGAACATATCCTATAAGAGTCCTGTATTTTTCTCCCATTTTTTCAATTTCCTGCCCATTGAAAATAATTTTTCCTGAACTACGACTAACACCGTCAACTAAAATATTCATTAGTGTAGACTTTCCAGCACCATTTGGACCGATTAATCCATATATTCCCGACACGAATGTATAAGAAAAATTTTTTAATGCTGTCTTTTTCCCATATTTTTTATATAAGTCCTCAATTTTCAATTCTATCATTATCTTCCCTCTTTAGATTAACTGTTTTATAATTAGAGGCACTACCAACAGTGCAAAACATATTGATATTTTTTTCACTGTCCCTCTGGTTCTTGTGGAAATTAATATAATAATTCCCATTGCCAGCAATGCAAACATAAATTTCATAACATAAATACCGCAGAGCAACAACCAAATCGGAATTTGTTTCCAATCCATAAACTCACTTATACTATTGACAGGTGCAAGCACACCTTGAAAATTATAAGAATTTATTGTCAGTATCAAATATGAAATATTACTTATTAAAAACAACATCATCATAACGAAAAGGCTCACAAGTATTTTTTTATGGAATAATTTCCTGTTACCATATAAAGTTATGTTCGACAGTTTATCCATTCCGGTATGCTCCTCATTAGATATGCAGATTGTAACCATTAATATCAAAGATATTATCATAAATATCCATGACAAATTTTCAGAATACACTTTATCAGGGTGTATAATGTTTTTTATTCCAACATCATTAACATACCATCCTTTTATCCCTTGATTGGTTTTAAGCGCCTTTAAATACGCTTTCTGTTCTTTTACTTTTGAAAATGCATCATAAGGTTCCATTGCCTTTTCATATTTACTCTCTGCAACCATTAGTTGTCCGTCACTTATTTTTCCTTTGATATATTTATTCTGCATTTTTTTGTATTTTCGTTTTTCATTTTTAAAATATCTTTCTTCCTTATCAATGAAAGAATTAGCCTCTTCACATTCCGGTCCCTGTATCTTGTCCATATATTGTACATAATATTTTGCTTCTCCATCTAATGAAGTATCAACTTCGCTTATAATAAAGCATTGAATTAAGCAAAATAAAACAAGAATAATTAATCCCTTATTTTTTATAAATAATTTCTTGAATTCCATACACAACATTCCATGTGGATTGTTGTCGGATTTTAAAATTCTGTTTCTAATTTTCACCTTCGGAATTTCAATATTTATTTTACCGGAAAATAATTTTATACCTAAAATTATCATTATAAAAACATATAGAAATGTAGTTACTATAGCAACCCGCATAATACTCACAGGCTGATTACAAATATTTATATTATAATATTTATAACTTATTTCCTTAATATCGAGTAATGTGATAGGACTAAACATTTTTATAAATGCTACATTAAAATCCCATTTCACTCTTGAGCTTGCAAGCACTGACGTTCCAACTATAATGCAAGTTAGCATCTGTTTTATTCCTGCATTTTCAAATATAATTGCCAAATTCATTACCATTAGTCCACAAAAAAAGAATACCGCTATTTTTAACAGAACAAAGACCAATAAATAGCTTAGAATATTCATTTGTATGGTTGATTCATAGAAATCAGGAACAGATTGTAACGGTGCTAGTATACTGCCACATCCCACTCTTATATAAAGAATTAAACATCTCATAAAAAAAAATACAATTTCTATAAATGCAGTTGCCACAAAAAGTGCTACCACTTTTTCTAATATTAATTTTACTCTGCCCTTTTTACAGGATTTCAAAAGTAAAAGCATCCCATATTTTTTGTCTGTAGCCATCAATAATATTGCACATTGCATTACTATCATGAAAACAACAAAATCAGAGAAGCCAATATCTGTTATTTTCTCAATCATTTTGTAGTTTCCATTAACAGGCTTTACATCCTTTACATTTTTGTAAGCTAAAACTATTTTTTCAGAGTTCTTTAACTGATAATTGCCCTCTCTTGAAAATAAAGAAAATGAAGATATATTATCAGCATTTTTACTTATATTGTCGATATAAGTGCTATAATTTTCCACTTGCTTTTTTGATAAATGAGACTTTGAATTTTTAGCCACACTTTGAATATCCACAAATATATTTATAAGGCACAAAATTAGCAGGATATAAATTATCCATTTTTGTAGCAGAATTTTTTTTAACTCCCTAATAAACATAATTCTATTTTTCCTTTATCCTTTTGTTCGGTATTTCCATAACACTATGCAAATCTATCGAATCATATGCAGCATCAAATTTTGTTTCATACACCAGTAATCCATCATCATTTCTATCTATAGGATAATAAATCACTCCACCTTTTCCAAAATTCTGTCTGATTAATTTTTGATTGTCGATATCATAAATGTAATATGTTGGTTCTTTATTAATATCTGCCATAGGAACAAGTTCATTTTTTGTTTTCTCATCAATATCTAACGAAGTAATATATATTTTATTATTGGAGTAAGCCTGAATGTTCTTAAATGATGAAAAAATTTCTTTTCTTTGTTTTTTATTAATATCGTAGGAATATATATTATTTTTCCCTAATACTGCATCGTAATAATAAACAACATTATTTTTACAGCATAACAGATAATACGCTCCATCCATTGCCTCTATTCCCTTGTAATCCTCAAAATTGCTTTCAAAATTTATGTCTAATTTTTCAACTTTTTTAGTATTAAAATCATATGTATAAAACCTTTTTTCTTCCTGTAATCTTCCAATTTGCTTTTTGTAAGAAAAATCTTTTGATTCCATCCATGCCAGAAAATGCTCAACATCTTTAAATCCTGCTTCTTTATAGTTTTTCATTCTTGAATACCTTTTTATAAAAAGTTTGTTTTCGAAAAATTGTATCGACTCACAATATGCATCTGCTGCTTCCCCAAAATCAGTCATTTTCTGTATATCATTAGTTTTCAAATTTATTTCATATACATCAGATTTTGTTCCTTCCCCGGATCTATTGTCAATATCATATTTATCAAATGTATCTTCTTTAGAAGCAATATACATTTTTCCAGATTTTAATACGTATTCTCCATTATCATAAATGGAAAACTTAAATTCTTTTTCCTTCTTTTTATCAGTTCCATCCGTTTTACTACTCCATAAGTAATCTTTTTCGTTGTTATTCACGATATAATACAACCGTTCATTATAAATAAATGGATATTCTACTTTTCCTTTTATTATTGCATTACATTTAATATCTCCGGCTTTATTTGAAGTCACTTTATGATTGCAGTTTGCCTGACTGCAGGCATAAATTTCTTTTTTTGATTTGTAATCATAATAAAATATTTTTCCATACTCATCTTCATTTTCGCATGCAACCATAATACCGTCACATATAGATTTATTTTGTGTTATTACTACTTCATCACTTTTATTTTCAACTTTACTGCTATTACAAGCAGTAAAACACAAACAGCCTAAAATTGTCATCCCTAAAATTGTAAATATTTTTTTCATCAAAACTCCTATTTTCTATTTAAATATTCTAAAACCTTATCCATTCCTGCGTTATCTAATTCGTTTAAAAACTTCTCCCAAAGCTGTTCAAACTCTTCTTTTTCACTGAATAATATACCTTTCTCCATGTCTGTATACTTTTTTTCTATTTCCAGTATATTTTCTACTTCTTTCTTTACAGGTTTAAAATCATAATATTTCCCTATATAATTCTTATTATATTTAAGCAAATTAATGTTTTCTTTATATTCCTCTATAGTTTTTCTGTCAGCAAAGGAATTTGTAACAAATGGGTTTATCATTTTTTGACTTCTCGCTTCAAAATTACTATAGTTTTCTTCCCTACTATAAAAATCATAGTATTCATTTTCGGTAATACTATATTTTTTTCCCGTTCCGTCATACTCAGGATACAGAATTATATTGGAAGCTTCTGCATTCGAGTTAATAAAATCATAGGCTTCTAAAGCTATTTTTTTATTTTTTGACCTGCTACATACACTATTAATCGAGCAAAAAAACATCAAATCTTCCTGTTCAACCATAGGTGTACCCCACTGTATTTTTTTCATCTTATGTACCTGTGGATACTGCTCCCAATCAACTTCATCTTTATCTCCAACCGTATCATAAGTTTCATTGTCAATGAATATATTTGCTTTTTTACGATTTTTAGTTTTATTTAATACATTAAAAAATCCCGCTCTATTATATTTATATAAATTGTAATATTCATTTTTCACATCTTTAAATTTGTAATAATTTTCTACTTTGCCACTGTTTCCGACAGCAAAAGCTTTGATATTAACATTACTCTGCCCCTTACCTTTCCCATATGTTCCTATAATATGGCTTTCTTTTATTGGTTCATCTAAACTTGTCAATGTTAAAAAATTTTCACTTTTTTCCCTCTTTTCTCCCTCATAGACCTTTTTACAGTTGTCATACCACTTTTTATAATTGTCTTTACTTTTTTTACTAATTTTTATGTTATACTTCTTTGCCAGTTCTGTATTTACATACCAGTTTTTCATTATATTTTGACTTGAGATACTTATGTTATATCCATAAAACTTTCCATTAATCAATGATAATTCTATTCCTTTTTCAGGCAATGTATTAAAATAATCACCCAATTCTTTTTTGTGAGTTAATAAATTTTCAAGTAATCCATTATATATTAAGTTAAATGGTACCAAAAAAGTTTTATTATCCTTTCCCTCATAGTTTTCCGATGATATAAAATCAACAGATTCACCTTTAGCAATCATTTCTTTTATCTCTTTTGCAAACTTTTTCCCACCGTTTAATTTTTTGAAACAAACAACATAACTTTTTCCCTGTTTATTGAGATTATCATTTAAGCTTATAATCTGCCTATTAGTCAAATATCTCATACCTAGTGGGTGCTTATACAATTCTCTTTCTTTATCTGACATATATTCTTTTTCATGATATACCCATGTCAACACTGTTTTGTTTGGGTATCTCTTATTTAAATACGCTTTATCTATCGTTATGTCCTCTGAAATCACATCCTGTTTTTTCTTATCTACAGTATTAATTCGTATATTTTCTTTATTATTACAACTGCAACATAAACATAAGATAAATATAAGACATATAAATGTTATGTATTTATTTCTCATAATTCTCCTCTTTTTTTGATTAAGGCTCTATTTATCCGATGATAAATTAGAGCCTTTTCATTATACGGAATCTATATTTTTTACAATTCCATAGTTAAATTTTCATTAAATTGCTTTAACACTGATCCCTTATAATATTCTTTATGTACACTTACTGCCTTCTTAAAGTTTGATTTTTTAGTCTGGCTATATGTAACCTTAGCAGTTGTTGCACTGTCATCTGACATAATGCTATCTGTAGCTTTCTTTCCATTTTTAGCCGTAGCTGTAATTTTTGCCATTCCTGCAAATCCTTGCTGTGGTTTTGAAGCTGTGGAGATTCTTGTTACCGCTTTTGCTGTTGTCTTAGTTAAATTTATTTCCCCAATTCCGTGTGATGTTTTAGCTGCAAATGCATTACTATAACTACTTCCCAATACTATAGCGCTTGTCATAACCAGTGCCATAACTTTTTTTAATTTTTTACTTCTCATTGCTTTAGTCGTATAATGTACTTTTGAAAAAATACATATATACTCTCCTTTCCTAATATTTTTCTACTCTATTAATTAGTTTGTTTTCGTTTCAACACCCTATTTTAACGTTTGAAATTATGTTTATTTTGCTTAATGACGTCTACGATTAGTTTTTCACTCCCCAATTATAAATGTTTTCCCTATTGCTCAACCCTTTATCATCAACAAACTTATTATACATTTCTACAATCGTAAAAATTATAGTAATCGGACTTGATAATACTAATAATCTTCAATTCACAAATTTTCCATTACTATTTATTTGTCACTGAAAGCACAATTGTAATTATTTCATTGGTCAACAGATAACATTCTAAAATTTGTTTTCACACTCCTTTCCTTATATGTCTTTCAGCTCCTTAAGACTATCACAAGAATTCTTTTCAAACGGCTATTTGTCAAAAATTACATATGTTTTTGTAGAAAAATAAAGTATTATAGGATGCAGCTGAATACAATTTTTTTTCAATCAATATAAGCACAAAAAAACACCTCAGATACAGAAGGTTCATCTGTGTTTGAGATGTTTTTTAATTATTTTAAAGGTATAATATTATACTTGTAACAAATTTTTTATTTTCATATTCCAAATCCAATATTCCGTCATATTTTTCAACTATATTTTGAACACTTTCGAGACCTATTCCATGAGCGCTCCCATTCTTCTTTCTTGTAACCATTTTATCGCCGATAAAATTAACAACATTATCAAAACTGTTTATTACATTAATGAATGCACACTTTCTGTCATATTTAAAATTAATTGATATATACTTATCTTTCTTAATTTTTTCAACTGCTTCAATAGCATTATCTAATAAGTTTCCCAAAATTATGACTATATCATCATCATCTATTTTTACATTTGCAGGAACTGCTATATCGACATTAACCTTAATCCCCATATTATATGCTTTACTTAATTTATAATTAATTATACCATCGATTGCCACATTTCCTGTTTGACTAAACATTTCCGTGTTTTCAATTTTTTCGGTTACATTTGATATGTAATTTCTAACCTTATTTATCTCATTATTATTTATCATCTCATTTACAGCAAATATATGATTTTTCATATCATGCCTAAAATGTTTTAGTTCGTCATAACTTTTCTGCAATATTTCTGACTGTTTATGGTAATACACTTTTTCCCTTTGAACTAATTCCGCTTTTGTTCTCTCCTCAAACATACCCGACAGAGAGTCATACAGATAAATCATTACGAAATTCAAACTTAAAACACATATTAAAGATATTGCTGCAATTGAATCATTTACATATTTTTGCTGAAAAATCAACATCTCCATATAGAGTGAAATCAAAAACACAATTATCATGGCTATTGTAAATGTCTTTGGTAATGGTACATTTTTCTTTATATTTCTAAATTTTCCAAGCAATAAGGTAATTAACCATAAAACAATCTCAATAAATATTGATATCATTGCACTTATATTTTCAATCTTATGAAATGCTCCAAAATTTCTGTTCTGCATGCAAAGACTAACTACCGTTTCAGCCAAAAACATGCACATATAAATAACAATTGTTATCACAATTCTTTTAGAAAAAACTGCTTCATAACATAATGTAATAAGGAATAGACTTACCAATGAAAAAACAATGTTCACAATGGGATATGTTCCACAAATCATAATAGCAGAGCCAATGGCAAATCTTGCGAAATATACTGCTATTGTTGTTTTTAAACCTGCTTTTCGTTTTGAAAAGAATACACACATAAATCTGTGCATAATATACATTTCAAACAGATTTGTGAGTAATAAAACAACATTATTCAATATCAAACTCACTATTGCTCCCCCTTTTTGATTTTTAAAAATTTTTCCCTAACTGCCTGTCTTCTTGACTGACTAATTGGAAAAACAGTTCCATCTGTCATAACTAATTCTGTGTAGTTTATTTTTGCAATGTAATCATAATTCACAATTATTGATTTATGTATAAAAAGGAATTTATATCTCTTCACTTCATTATATATTTTTTCCATAGAATCATAGAACTCATCACTTCCATTCTGAGTCATAATTGTAACTTTCCTATTTCTATTATGAAAATAAAGAATATCCGACAATGATATTTTAAAGAATTCAGACCTTTTTTTGTATGTAAATATATAATTATCTTTTTCCAAAAGCGCTATATATTTGTCAATTACCTTCTTTTTTATCATCTCCGCATTTAATGGTTTTATAAGAAAATTAATTGGACGATAATCAAATAATTCCATAGCATATTCCCTTTTTGATGAAATATACGCGATCTGAATAATCTGATTATTCAATGTTTCTCTGATATACTTTCCTACTTTTACTCCATCCATCTCCGGTAACTCTATATCAAGAAATATAATGTCATATTGTGTTCTTCTTAATTCATTACATAATTTTTTACCATTATTAAAAACATCAATTTCAAATTTTATTGCAAGTTCTTTAAGTATATCCACCAGTATGTTTTCAACCTGAGAACAAATTTCCATCTCATCGTCACATATAGCAATATTAAACTCCATTACGCTCCCCCTTTTTCTTCTTGTTTTTTTTAATCTATCGCTATAAATAATATTATATTGTAATTACGACATTTTTTAAATTATTTTTTTTCATGTTTTTTCTCTTCTGTACTTTCAGATTTTAAAATATACAAATATTACAAGAGACTATTGACTTGTACTGCCCCTGCAATTACTCCTGTTCCACAATTAATGCTCTTGAATCAACATCATCTAACCGTTCATGCATAATTGATTTGTACTGCTTTGAATTAAAACAGGATTCTAATGCCTCTCTTGATGGAAATTTAATAATAATTACACGTTGAGGATTTCTAGAGGGATTCAATGAAGTAACATTTTCTGTCCTTGCCAGATATTCTCCTCCAAAACTTTCGACGATTGGTTTAACGTTCTTAATGTAATTGTTGTACATTCCGTATCCCCTATGTTTATCAATATATGCATCTACAATAAAGAAGCAACTCATTACACTCCTCCCCTTTCCCTGAGACTATCTATTGTTTTTGAAAAAAGCGGATTTTCCTTTAGTTTTTCTATTTTAAGACGTTTGCATATCAGGTCTACAATTTCCGTAATTTCCATTCCATTATCTTCTGATATTACCGTAGCTTTCAGTAAATTTATAATTTCTTTCGGCTCCTGAATTTTTTGTTTCAACAACACACGGGAATAGGTTTGATCCCACGCAGGATAAAATGTTTTAACTTTAGGCATTTCATTAATGATATCTAATGTCCTTCTCGTCTCTTTTTTATTAATAAAAATTGGAATATCCCCTTTAACCGGCACTGCATCACCTATAAACATAACATTCTCAATACAATATGACATATCATCAAAGGAATGACCTGCTGTACGTAATACACGGATTTCAAAGTGATTTTCCAACTTAATTATATCTCCATCTTTAACAGTTACATCTATCCTGGTCGATTTTCCTGCTAAATTATAAAAATTCGGAATTGGTCTTTCTCTAAATTGTAGATTTATATTTTCAATCCAGTTTTTTTCTCCCTCACTTGCATAGATTTTGCATCCTATATGTTTTTGGAACCAATGCGCTGATCCAATATGATCAGGATGGGAATGTGTGAGAAATATACCCTTAATATCCTCAACATTTTTACCAATGCTTTCTAAAAAACTAATAATTTGTTTTTCACATCCAAATACACCGGAATCAATCATATAGTAATATTTCGCTTCAATTATATATACATACACAAAACGCTTTATTTGTTCCGTAACATTAAACTCAATTTTAAGTTGATGAATTTTTTATAACACCCTCTTCCTCCTTCATAATAATTTTTTTAACAATTACTTCATATGTCATATTCAAGTGTTCACATGCATTAAGACTATTTTTTTCGTGCCTGTTTTTCAGGCACGTTTTCTTAACATAGCACTATATACTTATTCCCTCTGCAAAAACCTCAATACTATTTCGTATATATTCTTCTTTAGATACACCAACTAATTTTTTTTCAAATGATGCATCTAAAAAAACAAATCCAAAATTCATTGAAATAAACTGTATAGAAAGACTTTCAATATCACATTTTCGTATTTTGCCCTTCTCATACATCATAGAAAAATATTTCATTAATACCTTTTTAAATATTATTGGAACCCTCATAATTCCCGGCATTGCGGTCTGTTCAAGTTCAGCAGTTCTTAATGCAACAGATACCTTAACCATCTTTGGAGTAACCTTCAGCATATATGTATTTGAAAAAGACATAAGATCCTCTTTTAACTCTCCACAATATGTAAAGTCCTGTTCTGAAAGCCCCGGATTCCATTTAGGCATTTCCATTGCAGCCAATACAATTTCTTTTTTTTCATGAAATCGTCTAAAAATTGTGCATTCATTAACTCCGGCTAACTTTGCGATGTTTTTTGTAGTGGCTCCGGAATATCCATTTTCAACAATAAGCGTCATGGCTGCATCTATAATTTTGATTTGTGTTTCATCAAACATTCTCTCACCTCTTGCAAGTATGTACTTGCATACTATTACAAACTTCATATTCTGTAAACTAAAAAACATACTATTTCTTTAATTCACTTTAGTTTTTTCTCGCCTGACTGTTCTCAGACATAAAAACACCTCCAAAACAGATTTCGGTTATTTACCATTTCTACTTTGGAGGTATAATAACAATCGCAAAAGGCTTTTGTACACATCATCTATAGCCGTTGCATGCATCGGAAAAATTGTAATATTGTATATTTTCCAACAGCATTCTTAAACCATTCTACTTGCCCATGTTACATTACTGCTATTGACAATAATGCCTTACTTCTTTGTTTTCTTTACAGATTCACTAAAAAATCCATATTGTTTCTTTACATTATACAATCCATAAAAATCTAATTTTTTACCTTTAAAACCATTTGTCATAAAGGTCCATTGGCAAAATGATTCAGGAAGTTTTTTTACTGGTGCTCCCGGCAGATATATATAAAACTTTTTCCCTGATTCAAATCCATATGGATCTGTATAAATATATCTAATTTTATCCTTAATCACGGTTTTGTTTTTATATACTTTTTTCAACTTTGTAAATTTTACCGAATATGTATATTTATTAATCTTTTTCAGATTTTTAAATTTTCCGGTAAATTCACACACATACATACTTCCATATGGATATCCCTTTCCAACATCTCCCATATCTGTATCATGATACATTCCTTCAAATTTTCCGTTCTTCTTAACGATGATACTTGTGTCCCATGCACCTGCACCGCTTGCAAAAGTAAAGCCTTTGCCCTCTAATTTTTTCAGAGAGAACCCACCTTTTGCCTGTACAGAAGTTCCCGGAATAATTGTTGTTAATGCAACTAAGATACCAAGAAAAATAATTGCTACTCTTTTCTTCATAAACTTTCTCCTTTTTCCTTATTTGTTATCAATGATAACCCATATCTGTCCCTATTATAAGATATTTATATAATTCGTTCAATCTCGTCTAAATTTTCTGCAAAGAATATTCCACATTGTCGCACTTTAGAAGACAATTCTTTTTCAATCATATGATGCAGTAATTCTTTTAAACTGTCATAATATCCATTTAGATTATAAAAAATTTTGGTTCTACCTCTATCACCTTTCCTCCAGTACTCAATGTACTATCCACTAATTTTACCATAAGCCCAGTCTTTGAACCACCATAAACAAGGGTGTTTCCACTTTTTCCAATCCATGTACCAAGTTCTTTAACAGCTTTTTCTAATAATGATTCATTTCCCTTTAAAGCCCCAAGGTAAACTGTAATGTTCATTTTCTTCACTCCTTATAGAACATTACGTCACTATTTTTCTACCTATAACTATAAATAATATAATATTATACTTGTGACACTTTTTATATTACTTTTTTATTTTACACCAATTTCAATTATTTTTTTGAAACACAAAAATACCTCCAAAGCATACTCCGGTTATTTACCATTTCTACCTTGGAGGTATTATAATTGATTTTTATTTTATATTTTATTTAACTGTAACCTTCACTTGCTTATATACACCATTCTGTGCATAAACATAAACTGAACACTTGCCTTTCTTCTTA